>ERZ842401.2172-NODE-2172-length-26625-cov-100.587467_pt1 | contig 26625 bp, 14 predicted proteins | sample MGYA00521270_ERZ842401 | MGnify/ENA primary metagenome ERZ842401 (study PRJEB31892, sample SAMEA3878208) | bioreactor metagenome | biome: Moose rumen | place: Sweden | collected 2011-10 | study: EMG produced TPA metagenomics assembly of the PRJEB12797 data set... | reverse complement strand
AGGAGTTCTGGATTCGTCGTCAGTGGAACCGCCAGTGCACCAACAAGGATGCCCAGCGTCCGCGTCTGACCTACGTGTCTAATTCCAGGAATGTGACTATCCAGGATGTCCATCTGATCAACTCGCCCTTCTGGACTAATCATGTCTATAAGAGTGACCATGTGCGCTATCTGGGTTGTTACATCTATGCACCCACGGAAAATATCTTCACTCCTGATCCCAAACGTGGGGCACCATCGTCTGATGCCATTGACATCGATGTGTGTACGGATGTGTTGATTGATGGGTGCTTCATGCACGTCAACGACGATGCCGTCGTATTGAAAGGTGGCAAGGGGACATGGGCTGACAAAGACTCGACCAACGGTCCTTGTGAGCGTATCATCATCCAGAACTGCCGCTATGGTCGCGTACATGGCTGTCTGACATTAGGCTCCGAGTCGCTGCACGACCGTAATATCATCCTGCGCAACTGTCATACCGACAATGCCAACCGAGTGCTGTGGCTGAAGATGCGACCAGACACCCCTCAGCATTACGAGTATGTCACCGTAGAAGGCATCACGGGCCAGTGCGAGCGTTTCCTCTTTATCCAGCCTTGGACACAGTTCTTTAAGCCTGGCGACCGAGAAATGCCCGTGTCGCGTTGCAACAACATCACGCTGCGCAACAATCAGGTTGAAACGAAGAATATGATTGATGTGAAGACCTCCGACAAATATGAGCTGATCGACTTCACGCTCGATGGCAAACCGATTGATTTCTCTGACTCGCCACAGGCGACTCCAGAGAACGCTCCTAAGGTTTACCTGTAATAAACGAAGAAGGCCTACTTGATGTAGGTCTTCTTTCCGTTTGTAATATAGATTCCCTTCGTGGGATTCTCCACCGGGATGCCCATCAGGTTATAAATCTTGTCATCCTTTCCTGCTGTCGCCTTGAGCTCATAGATTCCTGTAGGGTCGTTGCCTTGGAACGATTCGATGAAGTCAGGCAGGTAATAGCCCAGGTGGGGAGGCTGATTATAGGCCACATTCTGCCAGGCAATGCCCATACGATAGGTGTGGTCGTGCATCAGGGTAGGCACGCGGTAGTCAGTGGGAATAACGGTCGAGAAGATGTTCAGGGCATCGTTCGTCGAATTCCTGAGAATCAGTTCTTCGCGCCAGTCGCCGAAGATATCGGCAGACAGGTTAGGCGTTGCCTTGGTGCTGTTGTTCGACTGTCCGGTGATGCTTCCATTCCCAACGCCTAATGAGCTGCCGCCATATTTTGAGATGGTTGTACCATCGAGCAGTTCGTCCAGTGCATCACCGTCCCAATAGATACGGAAGTTCATAGAGGGCTTGGTAGATCCTGCCTCCTTGCCACTGATGGCATTGAAGGGATTTTGGTTTCTGCTACTACTGTTGAAGCCACCGTATGAAGACCAGAACTCATAGCCGCGTGACGTCTCTACGATGTCAGCAGCCAGACCACGTCCGTTGTCTTGTCCAGTCTGGCCTCCTTTCCATATAATTTCTCCAGTAGCCGCATCGTGCATGTCCCAAGCAAATTCGCCTTTCTCCTCATGCACATCAAACAACTCCAATCCGGGACGGTCAGGATTCAGGTCGCCAAGATGGATGGCATCGCCATGACCGAAACCAACGGCATAGAGCATTTTGCCATCATCGTCGAGTGCTGCCGATCCCCAGATGATTTCGTCCTTGCCATCACCATCGACATCGCCTACCGACAGGTTGTGATTACCGTTAGCATACATGGTGTAGCGTCCAAGACCTGAGGTACAGCTGGTGCCCTGTAGTGTCTGTTCCTGTCCGTTGGCATCCATCAGTCGGTAGCTATCCTTTTTGTCGGAGCTGTGCAGCCAGCGTGTCTTCAACTGCTGTCCGTCGAAGTCGACAGCCCAGATGTAGGCGTAGGTATAATATCCACGGCTGAATACGCCACTGGGGTTAGCATCAGGACCAGCCAAGTGGGCCACCGCAGCCAAATAGCGCTCACCTCGGTTACCATAGTCGCCTTTATCGCTCTTGCCGCTACGGTCGTCCCAGTTGTATGTTCCTGCAGCCTCGCTAAGTTCTGCTTTTGCATTACGGTTAGGGTAGTAAGCGATAGTATGGATGGCTTTTCCTGTCAGTCCGTTGAACACGGTCAGGTATTCCTGTCCGCCATTGATACGTCCGGCATCGCTGCGCCAGTCTTTCGTGTTGTCTGCAGCCTTGATAGCATCTTCAGTAGCTACCTGATTAACATAGTTGCCCTCTCCATCTTTCGAGCCTGGAGCTGTCTTGCACATCAGTTCCGCCTTGCCATCGCTATCGAAGTCGTAAACCATGAATTGCGTATAGTGCGCTCCGGCACGGATATTCACACCGAGGTCGATGCGCCACAGCTTGGTGCCGTCTAGCTTGTAGCAGTCCAGGAAGACATTGTCTGTCTTATCGCTCTGCGAGTTATCCTTTGAGTTCGACGGATCCCACTTGACGAAGATTTCATATTGTCCATCACCATCTACATCACCTACCGAGCAGTCGTTGGGGGAATACGTTCCTCCCAAGGCTCCATTGGCAGGCTTGTCAAGCTTGACCTCTAAGTAGTACTTAGACCAGGGTGTCACCTCAGCAGAGGTTTCAACCTTTTGTCCGTTTTGGTAGGTGACTACCTGGAACTTATCCGTCTCAACTGCAGTGATGTCGCTTACGCATGTGGCATTGTAGATGCCGCTCTTCAGTACTTCACCATTCTTCAGAAGTTCAAAAGAGGTGTTCTTGTCGTCAGTACCTAACATTCGCCAGCTAGCGCAGTATTTAGTAGTTGTTCTGCCCGTTGTATACTTGATGACCACTAGTCCACGGTCCAGTTTCTCCATCTGGCTAGCTGGAGTATCACTGGGCTTCTGTGCAAAGCCTGCCATTGTCAGCAGGCTGCACAGTGCTAATGCTATTGTCCGTTTGATTGTTTTAGTCATGATTCTGTCTTTATTTGATGATGATCTTCTTGCCATTTCTAATATAGATGCCCTTCTTCGTTGGCTTCTCAACAGATACACCGCTCAGCGTGTAGTACTTGCCGTCGTTCTTGGTATCAGCATCGATGGCGTTAATGCCTGTAGGTTGATCGGTAATACGCAGGATACCGGTAGCCTTTAGCAGGTCAGTGGTGTCCCAATAGAGTCCTTCGGGTAGGGTGGGGAGATTGATTTTGACATCCGTGGTGGTTGTCAGACGTCCCACTTTCCAGAGCTGGAACTCTTCTCCATTGCGAGGCGTTCCAGTTCCTGCCAGCGTGATATTGATGTCACCCGTAACCGATAAGGTGTTAGCAACCTCAATCGTGGTTACTGTCGCCGTGCCGCGCACTTTGGTAATTTTCAGACTAAGGTTCTGAGCGTTATAAGTGCCCGAACCGCTTAGGTTCGCATTGCCTAGGATGGTACCTACGGTTACGTTCTTGCCATTATTGTTGAAGACACCAGTCAGCGTAGCCTTGCCTAAGCCGTAGGTGTTGTTCCACTGTAGTAACGGGTCATAGTTGCCTGTCTTGTTGTTCTGGAAATTGAGGGTTCCCTCGAACTGACTCCAGTCGCCCTGCATGTTTGAGCGTACACTGGTGACGTTAACGGTTAGCGTACCCTTGCCGAACAGTTTGCCTGTGTAGTCGCATCGTGCATCGAGTGTCCACGTGGCTGTTTTACCCTCAGGCACAACGATGTTGACCTTGTTCCTGGAGTAGGAATAGATGTTGTCGGGGTCTTTCAGCGTTCCGCCATTCAGCACGACGGTATCAGGATATTGGTGAACATCGCTGATTTCTCCTACCTGTACGTTGCCTTGCTCGATGGTGAGAGTGCCATATTTGGCTGTACCATTGAGTATCAAGGTGCCTGTACCTGTCTTTGACAGTTGTTTCTTGGAACCGTCGATGCTGCCGTTGTGAGTCAATCGTGCAGCACCTGTGGTCTCAATAGTACCATTGCTGTCGATGTTGATATTTTGTGAGCTGACAGTAGTCCCGTTGATACCTAATGTACCACCGCTGAACACGATGGGGTTGTCTACTCCTCCTAATGCGCCATATTCTACGCCATCGTTGTTGGAAAGTGTGGTAACATTCAACTTTCCAGCTTGGAGATATATGCCACCGGTGAGTTTGTTTACATTGTTGATAGTGACACTGGCTTCACCTTTCTTGGTGAGCATAGCATTACCTACGATGTTTCCTGTTCCTTCAACAGTGTAGTCTTTGCTGCTGTTGTCGAAGGTAATGCTGCCAGGGGTCAGCTCGTCTGTGACGATAATGGTTGTATTGGAAGCATTGTCGTTGAATGTGACATTGTCACCAGTGACGAAGATTTCCTTTTCGCCAGAAGAAGACTTGAAGTTCTCCGTCACAGCAAAATCCCATATACCATCGGTGCCACCGTCCCATGTGGTATTCTCTGGACTACGCAAACTACTGACAACTAGATAGATATTGGTTATCACATCGGATTTGACCTCACTTTCCAGCTTGCACTTCATTCCTTCCAATCCCTCAATGACAAAGTCGGAAATGTTGCCCTCAATCTTGGAACTCTGCATAATAAGGTATTTGCCTGGAGCCAAATTGCTCTCTCCCTCAGCGAAGTGGGGGATGATGCGCAGTACGGGAGTGCTATAGGCAGGACCGTACTGCCAGTCCTTCTTTTCGATAATCAGCGTTTCGGTACCAATCATGTCTGGAGACTGATAGACCAATCCACTGTGATCGCTGCTGACATCGAGCTCGACGATGGCACCAAAGCCAAGTGTCAATTTCTCCATGGCGAATCCAGAGCTGTTGGTATTGCTACCGCCAGGGCTAAGCACGGAACCATACGAAGCCACAACGCTCTTGAAGCGGGTATTAGACTCCGGATAGGACTCCAGACGTCCGAAGCGGTTGATCCACACTGCGCTATGAGGCATGCCTCCCTGACTGGCCACCAGTGTACCGGCCCAAATTTCTGTGTCGCCCCAATACTCGTGTGCTATGTTCTCAGGCAACTTAAGAATACCATCACCTTGTTTTACAAGACGCATATTGCCGTTGAAACCGCCACCTGTCAGGGTGTGGGTAAAGTATCGGGTTGTGATATTGTTGTTGTCATCGTGACCCTCCACCCATGATGGAGCATTGTCGAAGAAGATATAAGGATCGACCGATGACTGGGGAATGTTCACGGTGATATCGGCAGCCTCTGCCATCAACACCTGTTTGTCGCGTAGGCTATTGTCAATCATATCGCCACCCTTCACTTCCGTTCGTCCCGTCATAGTCAATGCGGGTGGAGCCTGGGTGATACCTTCCAGCTCGCCGAGGAAGTAGCTCACGTGAGGCGGCTGGTTATAGCCGCACATCTGCCATACCATCGCCTGACGGTACTGATGGTCGTGCCACAGAGTGGGAATGCGCCACTCAGTGGGGATCGTCGTCGTATAGATGCGAATCTTGTTGTCCTTAGTACGCATCATCACTTCCTCGCGCCAGTCGCCTAAGATGTCGCCCTGATAGCAGGGCGTACCCTTCGTGTCGTTATTGGTCATGGAGCCCGTCAGTACTTCCAATGCCCCAGACTGCCCGTACTTGTAGATGGCACCTGCAGAGTTCTTACCATTGCTATAGTCGAAAGACTCTTCCAACAGATCACCGTCCCAGTAAATGCGCATGTTTTGCGTCACGTTAGCGCTGGCTTTCGTCAAGCCAGTGATGTGGTCGTTGACCACGCAGCTGATGGGCTCGTCACGGCTGGACAAACCGATAGCACCGGGATAATCGTTGGTGAAGTTTCCACACATGGAACGTCCATCATCGTTGCCACTCGTACTGCGGTAGTATATCTTCGACGTCGTTGCATCGCGGAAATTGTTGTTGGGGGCATCCTCATTACATGCATAGATTTCATGTCCGTGGATATACGGGTTGAAGTCGCCGTGGTGCTGGGCATCGCCATGGCCCAGTCCTGTGGTCGACAGTCCCTTTCCGTTGTCGTCGATGACCATCGAGCCGAAGCAGATTTCGTCTCTTCCGTCCCAATCGACATCGGCTACGGCAAAGTTATGATAGCCCTGACCATACCAAGGGCTGCCCGGTGTGTTACAATTCCAGCGCCAACGCTCCGTCAGTTCGTGGGTAGTGGGGTTGACATCCAGCGCTATCATCTTGTGGCGGGTATAGATACCACGGGCTAGGAAGATACTGGGCTTGCGTCCGTCCAGATAGGGCGCACCGAAGAAGTGCTTCGTCGAACGGTGACCGTAGCCGTCACCCCAGGCTGCTTCCAAGTTGCTTTCGCCATTTTCCAGGCGTTTCAGTGGATATTCCATCACCTGATAGGGCTTACCCGTCTCACCATTCATATAGATAAGGTATTCGTTACCCTCATGTACGAACCACTGGTTGGTGTTGGTTTCTCCCAAATAGTTCTTGGAGGCATCGCCAATGACCTGTGTCGTACCATCGGCCATGTGGATGACAGTACCATCAGAAGCACGCATCACCGCTTCTGCCTTGCCGTCACCATCCCAGTCGTAGGCCACGATGTTCTGTTCGTTGTTCTGGAAATCGGCCATGTTCGGGCCGAGGTCTACCCACCAAAGCTTCTTACCGTTCATCTTGAACACTTCGATGATGAAGTACTCACCGTTATAACCCGACTTCTGGTAACTCGTTCCAGCCCAGCTCTGGTTGTCGAACTTCATCAGAATTTCCAGCTCGCCATCGCCGTCAACATCAGCCATACAGGCATCGTTGGGTATGTAGGTTGAGGTCAGCGACCCGTGGTCGGGCGTAATCTCCAGATAACTCTGGCTCCAAACGGTAGCTTCCTGACTGGCAGCCTGCTCGGTGCCACGCACTACAGCTTTCACCGTATATTTGCTGCTCTCTGTTCCTGCTGCATCTACGTAGTTCGAAACGTTCAGTGGCTCGCTGTTCACCTTCGTACCGTCGCGGTAGAGGTTATACTTCACATCGTAGTATTCCTCGCCCATGATACGCCACGAGCAGTACACTCCACTGGTGGTCTTGACGGCCACTAGTCCACGGTCCAGCTGGTCGGTCTGACGTTGGGCATAGGTTGTTGTCAGCGCTGCTATCGTGAGCATAGCAGTGAATAGGGTTCTCTTCATAAACATATCTTGGTCTTAATTATTTTTGTTTCTGAGCTGAGTCTACGAAATAGTTAATCTTGTTAGTGCTGACATCGTACGATTTGCCATCACAAGTCAGTTCTTTAACATTCATGTTGAGGAATAGCGTACTGGTGTCCATTTTATAGAGGGTTTCCAGATACATCAGGGCAAACACTTTATAGGGTTTCCCGTCTACCGTTACGTCCACCGCCAGGTCAGTTTCCTCCATCAGGAAATAAATATAGCCACTGGCTACCGACATCTGTATGATAGGGGCTGATAGGGAGATATTCTGCGCCGATGACAAAGCCTGGTTCAGCTGTGCCTCGTCGGTAAACACACGTTCCAAGATGGGTTTCATGGGCAAGGGTTTTACCGTGAGATTCTCGCTAATTGTGATATTGATCTTCTGTGGAATATTGTCTACCAGAATATTACCCACGTAAGTCCCCTTGGTGTTGTTGTATATTTCCTGGCCCGAATTTTCATTCACTTCAATACTGGAACTGTCGCATGCTGCCAGACAACATGCGAGTAAGGCGGAAAGCGTAAATTTCAAAAGTTTCATAAGTAACTTGTTTTCGTAATTTCTTATTCCGTGCAAAGTTACGCATTTTTGATGAATGGGCAAAAGGTTTACACGGTTTTTTAATTCTTGACAGCCAAAACATTCTGAAGTAAATTCAGTGAATTTGCATTGTAAATACACTGAATTTGCATTGTAAATACACTGAATTTACTTTGTAAATACAGTGAATTTATTTAGCTTTTTCTTGGCTGATTGAATATTTTTGCCTACCTTTGTGCTCAAAACGAGCAATATGGCTATACAGTACAGACTATTACAAAACAAAATCAAGGGCAGTAAGAACTATAATAGGTATTATGCCCACACAGTGAAACAAGGTGTTATATCTCTGGAGCAAATCGAGGCTATGATTGAGTCGAATTGCACGGCAAAGGCTTCCGATGTGAGGCTGGTGTTGCGCGAACTCTTCGATACGGTGAAATTTTATATGCAGAGAGGATATACCGTCGATTTGAAGGAGATGGGCAAGTTCTCCATATCCGTACAAAGCGTCTGTGTAGACAAGGCCGAGGAGTTCAGAAAAGATAAACATATCACTGGCTTCAAGTGCAACTACACACCACAAGGCAGGCGTTTTCCCAACGGCAAAGATGAGAAGCGGCATATCCACCGCAGCATTTTAGATGGCTGCGAGGCGGAGGAAGCTAAATACTATTAAGAGTATTTTATCTTAACTTCACCACGATCGTACGGCCCTGATGGATGTAGATGCCCTTTTTGCCCAACCCATCTGTCGCTGGGCCAGCTGGCTGCCTGCCTTGCCTTGCAAGAAGGTCATCTCGGGCAGGTTTCCGTCAGCATCGCGGGGAGCGAAGAGCATGGCGGGGTCTGTGGAGACGAACATGTCGGCAGTGACCATGACGGCCGTCTCGGCAGGGGCAAAGGTGTTGTTTTCGATGGTGCATTGCGCTGCATCACAGTTGATGAGGTGGCCGCCCTTCGATGAGTCGGTGAAGGTGAACGACACGTTATTCTTCAGGATATGTCCATAGCCTGGCACGTCGACAGCCTCTTCATTGGATTTCCGATTCACCATGTTGTAGTTCGAACGGTTCATCCATGAGGAGTTGTACTCCCAGCGGCAACCACCCAGATGATGGTTAGAGTAGAGGCCATGAGCCTTGTTGCGATAGGCCACGCAATGGTGAACATAGTTTTGTGGGCAGACTTCCGGGCATTTCGTCGTGCCGGCACTCATGCCATAGCCACCGGCCTTGAAGCCATTGCCATCGCCTGCCGACTGGAAAGTCGTCGTGTTCTTGGCATCGTCGGTAGGACGGTAGCCGTTATAGAAAGCCCAGCAATGGTCGAACTCTGCCGGTGCCTTGTTGTTAATCAGGTCGAAGCCGTCGTCGCTGTTGCGCCACGCCCGGCAGTAGCGGATGACATTGCCCGTCTCGGTGGTTTTCTGCACATGGATGCCGAAACCGTCGACATTGCCGCCATATTCTCCTTCGCTATAGGCGTCGTAGTTGTTGTAGGCATCGCAGTTCAGCACGAGGTTGTCGGAACCCGCTGTCTGGTAGTAGCCAATGGCCATGCCGTCGTGCATGGCAATGTTCTCAACAATACAGTAGGAGCCCTTTCGTGCCGAGACGCACTCGGACTGGGTGTGCCCTTTGATGCGGACGGGTACGCCGACGATGTCGAAATTACGCAAATGTAGATAGTTAGCACCTAAATAGAAGGCTGAGAAACGGTGCGCCCCGTCAAGTTGTAATGCAGAAAAATCGAAGACGGGACGTTCTCCGGCATAGCCCATAAAGCAGGTCCGCTTATTGGATGTACCAGCTTTTTCCAAGGCAAATACATAAGCATAGGTGTTGTCCTTTTTCATGATTTGTTCATCCGTAATCTTGTATGTGCCTCCACGGAAGTAAATGGTATCGCCAGACGCAATTTTCTTATAGGCAGCAGGAAGTGTTGCCAATGGTGCATCAATAGTACCGTCTGCCAAGTCATTGCCATCCGTTGCTACGTAAATGACCTCTGCCTGTGCCATGATGGCAAACAGGATTGCCAATAATCCACAAATCAGTCTTTTCATAGATTGTTTATTCGTAATAATAACATTAGTCCCTGCAAAGGTAGTGATTTATCTCAAAACAAACAAATAAAATCGATATTTTGTAGATGATGTACTGCCCCAATAAATGAAAATCTGCCAAAAATGACAAGACATTGGTTCTGTTTACTTCTTGCTGTTCTGGATGTAGATACTCGGATAATGTCATACGTAGCTCCTAATTAATCTCCAACATAGTACATAAACAACACTATTCTCCCTCCGTTCTACCCAAGTCTTACCCTCGTCTTACCCATATCCTTTGCTCGATTCTTCTCCGTTTCATGTCCGTTTGTTGTCCGTTCTTTAATCGAACAACAATCGGACAACAGTGGGGGGTAGGGCGAAGGTGTGACTTGGGTAAGACGGAGGTAGATTGGAGTTTTATTGGAGTTGAATTAAAGTCTGATTGGAGTTGAATTAGAGAAAAATCATCGGACTTACGTTATTTTAGAAAAAGCAATCCCCGCTCCTGCTATTGAGGGACGGGGGAGGACATGCCTTGTAACTCACGAATCACATCTTCAACAATGTATAGGTCACTAAACGTATACAGAAGTGTAGAAGGATCGTGTAACCTTTCGTTGGTTCGTGAGGTGTAAAAGATATCCAAGGCCCTTTCGGGAGTTATATCCAGACGTTCGGATAGTAATATTACAATTCGTCCGATTTTGTTCCACATTAACAGGTCGCTCAACATAGGCTATTCTATGGTTATGGATTTTTGGAAATGAAGATATTTGTCAACAACCTTTTGTTTTAAAATACAAATTTGGTTGTTGGGCTGATGTCTGGATAGTTCTATGAGTGCCTTATCTTCTGTAATTTGCCCTGATTTGAAGGCTTCCACAGTGTCAATAACACGGTCATTGGCTACGCCACCTTCTATGATATCAAAATCTTTCCAAACCTTTTTTCCGTCTCGGCTGTCTACAATAAAGTGAAGCCATTCGCTATCGTATCTTTCGAACTTTTTGTAACGGAACTCTTTGATTGCATTGTCAAAGTCGAAAATGTACTCATTAATATACCCCTTGGCATCCATTAAGTATCTGCTTTTAATTTCAGCCCAAGTTCTTGCTTGTTTTCTCAGGTCTGTGATGTAGAATCCTTTGCCAAAATCAAGATTCTCTCGTCCTACATGAACTAAAGGGGCTTCAACTTGTTGGGCTGCGCCATGATATACTTTTCTCATAATTGCTTTGCTTTTTTAGCTTCCCAAATGTCAAGTGCGCCAAGTACGTCTTCTGTGACGTGCTGTCGGCTTTGTGTATGCAAGCCTTCGTAACATTTCAGAATAAAGTCGTCTATCAGACCTACGCATTTCATTCTTTGATACATCTCTTTTGCCGGGACATTTTTTTTTCGTGCAGCAGATTCGATACAAGAGGAAGCAAAAATCATTCTATTCTCGTTCTTTGTCCTCACCTTACCCGATTTCGTTCTTATTGTCATGCTAAATTCTGTTAACTGTCCATTTGCATTCTGTCTGCAAATATACGAACTATTTCCCAAAGTTCCAAACAATTGGCAGGAAAAAATCCCCGTTCCTCCTATTGAGGGACGGGGATTGCTATAAGTCAGTTCACTCTGTTTGTGTTCGATTGAACACAAGCCAGCTCTGTTCTATTCTTACTTCACCACGAACTTCTTACCCTGCTTGATGTAGATACCCTTCTGCAGAGCGTTGGGGTTAACCTGTACACCATTCAGGTTGTAGATAGGAGCATTGTGGTCAGAAACAACCTTGTTGTAGTTCAGCGTCTCAATGCCGGAAGGATCAGCAACGGCCTTGAAGATGTCAACACGTGCGATGGCAGTATCGATACGATACAGATCAAAGGTCTCTGTACCCTTCTTAACCTGAACATTATCACCGTCACCCAGATTCTCTGCCTTGTAGAGTGCCTTACCCTCAGCCTCAGTTGTGCCTACGGGATAGGTTGGGTGCTTAGAGGTTGAACCGTAGTTGCTGATGATATAGAGGATATAGTAGTCGTTGTCGGTAAGACCGTCAATACCTACAGTACCGTTAGCATAGTTGATAGAAGTGCCTTCGTCGGTCTTGCAACCTGTGTTAATCAGACCAATACCATAGTTCATCTTCAGACCGGCAACATCGCTACCGTCGGCAACAGTCTCGTCTGCCTGACCGGTATACCATGTATAGAATGGTGCAAAGATGGTTGTGGCAACAGTCTTGGTCAGGGTAGAGGGCTTCAGATAGAAGCGACGGATACCCTCGGCTTCTGCGTTTGTGGTAGGTCCATAAACAACGTGCTTGTCTACCTTAGGAGTGACGCCATCGTCTTCATATTCGCCATTCTCAATGTAGTAATACATGTATGAACGGGCAGTCCAGTTGTTCTCACCAGACATGTTGTCAGCACGCAGTTCGTCAATCTCAGCAAAGCCCTTAGCAGTCAGGTCAGCCTCTGTCATGTGCTGGAAGTCGATAGTCTTGTCAACAGCAAACTCAGTGTTGTTCTCGAAGGTAGAAGTGGTCTCACCGAAACCATATGCGTGAGTGGTTACAGTCAGCGTACCCTTCTCGGAAGCGTTGTAAATCTCACCGCTCATCACCTCACCTGTAGACTTGTCACCGTTAGAGTATTCCCAAGTCAGTGTGATCTGGGGCTGGGTGGGAACTTCTGAGTTGTCAACGGTCATCTTCAGGGTCTTTACATAGCCAGCATTAACTTTGGTGATATCAATGGCTGCAGCAGGCAGTTTGATGACTTCTGCTACTACATCAACCTTCACGTGGTTAGATTCACCGCGGCCAAGCTCTGTCCAAGCCTCCAGTGTACCAGAGGTCTCTGTGGTGTACTCGTAAGGACTCTTTACCTCCTGGATGGTGTTGCCTTCAGTACCCTTCACGTTCAGAATTTCACCCTCGCTGTCCTCGAAGAAGATCTTGAAGGTACGCTTCTTCTGGTCAACACCAGTCAGAGCGATGGTAGGATCGTTGGCGATATCGGTATCGGTTTGTGCCTGAACCTTGATGTCGTCCAACTGAGCGATTGAATTGTAACGGCCTAACAGCACGTTGAGACCTTTTGCCCATACGCTAGCGTTAGCGGGGATGGCATAGTCGCCCTTGGCAATGACGGCGTCTGCGACCATATCGTAAACTTCGTAGGAACTATTACGAGTAACAGTGTTCACGGTGATTGCAATCTCATACCAGCCGTTCTCAGCCAATGTCACCTTGTTGTTCTGGTCGCCATTGATATAGAAATCAAAAGCATAGTTGGTAACATCAGTGTTGTCAGCCCAGTAGGTGTTATCTTCAGCGTATGCACCCTTCAGCTGGGTGATAGAGAAAATACGCAGAGAGTCGGCACCAGCATACTGGCCATTGTTGATGAAATAACCCTTTGACGAACTGTTCCATCTGTCATTCAGCACAGCGAGCTCAGTAGAGAACTGAACGTTTTTGCTGTTAGCAGCGTTGCCGCCATTGTTGGGGTTAGCTTTCAGACCCCACACAAACTTGATGGTGTACTCCTTGACGTCAACACCGTCGTAGATGGTCTCGTCAGCACCCTTGCCGTAGTTGAAGTTCAGCACGGCATTACGGTTGTTGTTGTTGCCCAATGAGAACTGGAAATAGGTTCCGTCTGCGTCTGACTGGATAGACATACCACCAGCCAAGTTGGGTGAAGTCCAGCCAGCAATAGCTGGGCTTGTAGCAGTTTCGAAGTCCTGCTTGTACAGGTTCTTGTGACCTGCGCTTGCTGTAGTAGCAAAAGCTACCAAAGCTACCAATGCGAGATAAAGTTTCTTCATAAACATTTGGTTTTAATTAGTAAATAAGTATTTAAAGTTCACTATTTGGGGGCAAAGTTACAAAAAATATTTTAATGACAAACCATTTCTTTGTTTTTTTTTCAAAAAAAATCCCCTCGTCTTGTAGTTAACGAGGGGATATACTGTTGATGGGATACGATTACCAACCTGTGTTTTGAGTCAGTATGCCACCCGACTTCATGATTTCCGACTGAGGGATGGGGAAGAGGTTCATCTTCTCGTCCCACTGACGGGTCTGTACGGTGACAGGAGTCTCGGTAAAGGTACCGTCAGCATTCTTCGTGATGCGCATGCCACGAATATTCTTGAAATAGGTACTACCCTTCTTCCATCGACGAACATCAAAGAAACGGTGTCCCTCGAAGGCCAGCTCTACGAAACGCTCGTTCTCGTACTTGGTCTGGAACTCAGAGGGGCTGAGGCCTGTGGCCATATTGCCTAAACCGGCACGACGACGAATCTGATTGATGTAGTAGACTGGTGTAGCTGAGGTTTGGAAGCCAGAGGGAGCAGTATAACCGTCGCCAGAGAGGTTGAACAGTGCCTCGGCCAGGTTGAGATAGAACTCGCCTAAGCGGAAGGTTACCCATACGTGCTTACAAGTGTTGGCACCGTTACCGGCAATCTGGACAGACTCCGTGACATATTTCTTCAGATAGTAGCCGGTAGGTGTAGCGTAGGCCGTGGGCAGACCGTTCAAGCCACCATAGTAAGTCTCCAAGGGTACGGTATTGGCATTGGGCCACATGTCACCATTGCAGGCAATGGTCTGGGCGAAACGCTTGTCTGTAACCTTGTCCTCATAAGCCTCTACGAGGTTCAGCGTGGGGCAGTTGCCACCACCACCGCCTGCACCGGCACCGGTAATGCCTACGGGGAAGTTGTAGGTCTCGAAGGTGCGGTTTTCTGTCGGCATGCGACGGCCGAAGATAATCTCACCGACGGCATTGGCATCGCTCCAGTTGGTATTGCCGATGAACAGGCCTTTATAGTCGTTTGACAGCTTCATGCCGCGTAGCGAGCAGGCATCAAGGACGGCCTTGTTCAGCTCGGCTGCTTTCTGCCAGAGTGACTTGTCGTTGCTGGCATTGAACAGGGGACTGGCATGATAGAGGGCAGCACGTGCACGCAGTGCCATGACCGCCAAGTTGTTGGCACGTCCGTTGTTGGCAGGCGACATAGCCAAGTCGCCCAAGTTACCATAGTCTTCAGTGATGAGATCCTCGATGGCTTCGCACTCCTCATCAATGAACTGGAACACTTTGTCTGCTGAAGTGCGGGGCTGGATGTTGGCCTCGTCGGCTGTCATGTTAGTGGTGATGAGGGGAACATCGCCATACTGGCGCACCAGCAGGAAATAGAAGTATGCACGCAGGAAACGGGCCTCGTACTGGTAGTTGTTGTACTGGTACATCTCGGCCAGATAGTTCTTGTCGAGCTGGTAGTCTTCGAACTCCAGGCCGGTGAACTCGTCAAGGTACATGTTGCAATAGGCAATACCGTGGTAGCAGGTCGTCCAAATCGAGCTGTTGGCATTGCTGGAACTCCAAGCTCCGTTGAAGAAGCTCTCAATGGAGTTGCCGTCGTGCGAATAAACCGACTCGTCGGTGGCTGAAGCTAATGTGGCACCGCTATAGTTTCCGAAGTCAGAATCGAGGTCGGCATAGATGGTGGACAAGATACCGCCGGCACGCTCAAATTTCTTCTGCATATATGCCGTATCGTAGATACTGAACTCCTTGTAGTCCATCTTGTCGCCGCAAGAAGCCAGTGTGACGATGGCAAGTCCGCTAAATAATATATTCTTCAGTTTCATAATCTTCTGTCTGTTTAAAGGTTAGAATGACATCTGTACACCTACGACTACGCTCTTGTTGACAGGAGCTGTCACACCATAGTTCTCGGGGTCTGCATCGTCCATGTGGTCGAAGCAGAGGAGGTCGACACCACGCATGTAGAGCTTGGCCTTGTTGATGAAGCCGGTCTTCTGCAGCAGTGTGGTGGGGAAGTTGTAGTAGAGCTCGACATTGCGCAGCTTCAGGAAGGAGCGGTTGCGCTGCCAGAACGTGCTGGTCTGGTAGTTGTTGGCATTGCTGGTAGAACTCAGACGTGGGAACTTTGCATTCGGGTCGGGGTTGCTGGCTGTCCAGCGTCCGTCGTAATACTGCTGTGACAATGAGGTGCTGTTGAGCAGTGCCCAATACATACCTTTGGCATTGAGGTTGGCGGTGTAACGGCCAACGCCCTGGAACATCAGGTCTATACCTGCGCCTTTGTACTCGGCTCCGGCGTGGAAGTTGTAGAAAATCTCAGGTGCATAGCCGCTGTAGCCTATCTTGGTCACGTCGTTGGCATCAATCACACCGTCGCCGTTGATATCCTGATACTTGATGTCACCGGGACGAACGGTAGAGAAGTTCTGCGTGGGGCTATTGTCGATGTCGGCCTGATCCTTGAACAAACCGATAGCTACGAGACCGTAGGTAGAGTTCAGTGGGTTGCCGGTCTGAACGAGGTTCTGATATGCCTTAGGTTCTTCAGCCTGTTCCTTAATCTCGTTCTTGTTGACGTTGAAGGCACCGCCTACGTTGAAGGTTACCTGACCTAAAGTCTTGGTGTAGTCGAGAGAGATTTCGAAGCCGTGACCGTTGACCTTACCAGCGTTGAGGTAAGGTGCATCGAAGCCGATGAGTGCGGTGTAGGCACCAGTACCTGCCACCCAAATGTCTCTGCGGTTCTGGATGTAGTAGTCCAGCTCGACATTCAGACCCTTGAAGAGTGTGGCATCAATACCAATGTTGAACTTATAGGCTTTCTCGTGAGAGGGATTCGCTGTGGGGAGCAGGCCCAACGTGGTGTTGGCATAGACATAGTCATAACCGGCACCGAAGGGATAGCTGCCCGTGTTGGATGATGCCTGCGAATAAGACTTGGCATAATAGTTCCAAACGTTGTCGCCCGGCAGATAGTCGGCATTGATGATGCCGAAGCTGGCGCGAAGTTTCAGGAAGTCAATCCAGTTGATATCCTTCATGAACTTCTCGTTAGAAGCTACCCAAGCAGCAGAGAATGTCGGAGACAGATTCCATTTGGTGCCAGGAGCCAGGCGGTTGCTGCCTGAATAAACCAATGCTACCTCACCGATATAGCGGTTGTCGTAAGCATAGTGGCCTAACCATGAAATGTTCTGGCGGTAGATGGTGTAACCTGTGCTACCTGTCGTGTTCTGATATTCATAGTCCCACTTCAGCTGGCTGTAGACATAGTGCTTGTCAGCAAAGGTGCGGTCGAAGTTGAAACCTGCCTGTACGATAAAGCGACGAGCCCAGTCTACTGTTCCTGCGTTTTTGCTCATGGTGCCTTGAGTACCTGATGACCAGTAGTCGCCTTTGGTGCCAACACCAGTAGCGGGGTACATACCATAGACATACGTCATACTGTGATCCTCATAGAGGGTAGAGAAGGTGTCGTATCCTAAACGGGCTGTGAAACTCAGTCCGGGAACCCAATACTTCAGATCCTGATTCAGGGTCATGTCGGCGAAGAGGGCACGCTCATGAAGCTTATAGTATGCTGCGCCAGAAGATTGGGCCACAGGGTTGTTGACACCCGTATAGGTGGCATTGCCACCCCAGTCGTCGTTCTCATTCTTGATGGGGAAGGCCAGCGATGGAGTGCTATAAATCATATCCCAAAGATCTGCTGTTGCTGTCGTTGAAGAGCTACCGATAGAGGTGGGACCGCCAGGACGTGACATCTCGCTCAGTACGCCCAGCATGTTGACTTTCAGCATGGTCGTCGGGGTAAGGTCGATGTCCAGGTTGGTACGCAGGTTACCGCGAACGTACTTGTCCTGAGTGGAGTAACCGTCAGTGGCATCATAATTCTTGATGAAACCTTTGTCAGAAACGAGGTTCACCATCGTGAAATAGCGGAATTTCTCACCACCACCACTGAATTCTACCGCGATCTTATTGGTAACACCGCTCTTGCGGAAAGTCTCGTCTACCCAATTGACATTGGGGTACTGATAGGGATAGTTGCCATTCTGGAAGGCAGCGATCTCGTTAGCACTATAGCGAGCGGCAGAGCCTTCGTTGGTAAGTGCCTCGTTCATGGCACTGGCAAAGGTCGCTCCGTCAACAAACTTCGGACGGTTGCTCTGGAAGTTGAACAGGTGGTCGTAGCTGACACGGATGTTACGCGAATTATATTCACCACGCTTTGTCGTAATGAGGATGGCTCCGTTGGCACCCTTGTAGCCATAAAGAGCAACAGCGGCAGCATCCTTCAGGATGGCTACGTGGTCTACCTCGTCGGCGCTGACAATGCTGATGTCACGCTCTACACCATCGACCAATACTAAGGGCGCACTGGTGCTCAGACTCTGCAAACCACGAACATAGAATGTGGGGTTCTGCTCAAAATAGGTTCCAGAACCTTGCAGAGATACTAAGCCATTACCCTGGCCAAGAATCGAATTGCCGATATTCTTGGCGGAACGATTGTTCACATCTCTGTTGGTAATGACAGAGACGGCAGCCGTAGACTGTGCACGCGTGAAGTCCTTATTGGCTCCCACCTCGATTACTTGGTTGGAGAAGGCCACGCCTATGCTGTCTTGCTGTGCTGCTGCAGGCAGATTCAGGCCTGCAAGCAGTGACAGCAGAAATATATGTTTTACTTTGGTAATCATAATTTCTAATTTCTAATTACTCATTACTAATTTAAATTTACCATCCGGGGTTCTGAATAAGGCCATAGCCCTTGTTGATTTCAGACAGCGGCATGGGCATCAAGAGCCACTTCAGCACTTCCTTGTCGGTAGGTTGGTATTCCCACAAGTAGCGGGCGCGGTTCTGAAGCTCAAACTTCACATAAGAGAAGCAATATGGCTCTCTCACACCGTTATTCTTGTCGTCGCCGATATAGGGACGAGCAACGGGATTCCATTTACGCTGTGAGTCTTGCATCATACGGAGGGTGGCAATACCATGCAGGCGCTTGGTCATCCAGTCGGTACGCTTGTAGCGAATCATATCGTAGTAGCGGTTGTTGCTCATACCCAGCTCACAGGCACGCTCACGAAGGATCTCTTCTACAACACCTTCCTTGGTGCTCAGATTGTTCAACTTGGACTTGTCGCCCTTGTAGGCGGCCTGTCCCCAGGCCAAGCCACGCAGGCCGACACGGGCACGAACCTCGTCAACACGTGCGATAGCTTCTGAAAGCTGTCCGCACTGAGCCAGACACTCTGCATACATCAGTAGCATCTCGCTGTATGACAGGGCTACCCACTGGGTGTATTTGCCGAAATACTCCTGTCCCAAATAGTATTTGATACAGCCATAACCGGTGGCGAAGCGGGAGATGTCCTTTTCCATCACGGTGATGACAGGCTTTCCTTCAGCATCGAAATCCAAACTGGCGGCATCGGTGCCTTCGTGTTCACCACCTACCCAAAGCTCGTAGACATCGCCCTCGGGCTTACCAGTAGTCCAGTTCAGTGACAGGGTCTGACTCGGAACGATGGCATTCTCATACAAACGTGGGTCACGTGTGGCGGCCTTCTTGATGATACGGGTACCCTCCCAAGAGTAGAAGAGCTGTCCCTTTTCGCCGCCAATCTTACCGTTCAGCGAGTCTACCTCCCAGTTGAATGGTGTACCATCGCTCCAGGGGAACATCTCTACATACTCCTCGGTAGGGCAGTAGGAATGACGGAACGGACCATTGCTGGTACCGAAAGGTCCTACGAAGTTGGCCCACTGGTAAGAAGCCTTGTTACTGGTCGTTCCTGTTACGCGGGTGCAGTGTAGAATCTCACGGCTACCCTGATAAATATAACCCATACGATAAGCCTGGCGGTAGTCCTCGATAGAAATACGTGAGGAGGCAGCGGGCTGGTTCAGCTGATACCAGTTGCCGTTAGAGGCATTGGCCTTGAAGAAGTCTTCGCAAGCGGTCAAAGCACGCTGCCAGCGAGCCTGGTCGAAACCGCCATGCCATACCAGATGCTGCTGCTCGGCCTCTGTAGTTCCGCCGTAATAGCCCTGGTCGGCATTGTAAAGGGGAGAAGCGTTGAACAACAGGATTTTTGCCTTCAGCGCCATTGCACCAGCAGCGGTCCAACGTCCAGTGTTGTTCTCGGCATCGGTGTCAGTCGTCGTTCCATTGTAAGCCCAACGCAGGTTGGGGATAGCCTCGTCCAACAGCTTAACCATAAAGTTGGCGGTCTCCTCTGCAGTGGCACGAGGAATCTCGTAAGTGCCTTCCAGACCTGTGAAAGTTTTATCAATGATGGGCAGACCACCATAGATGGAATAGAGGTCGAAGTAGCGAGATGCAATCAGACACTTGGCCTGTGCTATCATGTTGGCCTTTTCTGCATCTGTCAGACCGGGAACTTTGTCGATGTTGTCCATCAGCAAGTAGCATCGGCGTACGGTCTCCCAGACATAGTCGTGTGTGTAGGAGATGAGCGGATGGTCGGTATTCGCGATATCTGCTGAGGTCAGCAGTCCGCCGTAGTATTTGCCAAAGGCTGCACCATTGCTGAAGTGCTGCTGATAGCAGTCGGTCAGTGCGTCCATCTTACAGTTCCAGTAGCTGGTACTCCAAGGAGCAACTGTTGCATTCTTGAATGGCAGTCCATAGTACTGCAACACATAGAGTCCCACCAGGAACTGCTTGGTATATTCAGCACTACTGAACACGGTGTCGAGCGACACGGTTCCACCAGGAGTCTTCTCAATGAAGGCATCACCGAATTTTACTTCATCGGTACATGCCGAGAACGCCATGCTGCCAATCATCAGCGCCACTACTCCCGAAATGATTTTATGATGTAGTTTCATAATTGTATACCTTATTTATTATTATATTAGAATCCGAGTTTTAGACTTGCGGTGTAAGTACGCTGCAGCGGGTAGGAAGGTGTCGTGCTGGCACGAGCCTCAGGATCACCAAACTTATACGGAGTAATGGTGAACAGGTTGTAACCACTCAGAGCGACCTGCAAGTGGGTCAGACCCAGTTTCTTCATGAAGGGGAACTGGAAGTCGTAGGCAATCTGAAGGGTCTTCAGACGCAGGTACTTGGCGTCCTTCTCGAATAGGGTAGAAGCGGCATAGTTCTGCTCGGCATTATCCCAGGTAGCACGAGGATACTCGGCGTCCTGTGAAGGATTGCTGGGTGTCCAGGTGTTATCCAAGTGATACTTCAGCAGACCGCCATCGAGCACGGTAGAACGGTTCTGGAACGGACGGCGGAATACGTCACCCAACACGCGGCTGACATCCCAGGCTCCAGTGAACTGGGCACTGATGGAAAAGTTCTTGTAGTATGCGGCCAAATTCAGACCGGCAATATATTGTGGGTCATCTGTATAACCATAATCACGACTCATATCGTTCTGGTCAATCACACCATTCTGGTCGAGATCGACGAAAACACAGTCACCAGGATAAAGCTTGCTGACCAGTTGCTTGGGGAATGGAGTGCCAAACTCTGCCTCATAGTCAGCCTCGGCTCCCTCGTAGTAGAACTTCCAGAACTTGTACTGCAGGCGAGAGCCGATGCGGTGTCCGCGCGTGTACATATATTCATTCTGCTGAGGGGCCTGACGGTCCTCGATAATCTCGTTCTGGTTGTGTGAGAGGTTCACCTTCACTGAATAGCGGAAATCCTTACCAATCTTATCCTGCCAGTTGACTGATAATTCCCAACCGTGGCTGTCAACAATACCGAAGTTAGTATAAGGAGGATTGAATCCGAGGAAGCCGGGAATTGTCCAGTCCTGAGCCAGAATGTCAGTACGGTGCTCCTTATAGTAGTCAAAGGTGGTGCGCAGACGGTCATCGAAGAAGTTCATGTCGAAACCATAGTCCTGCTTGAAGGCCTTCTCCCAAGATACCTCTGGGTTGTTCTTGGCTGACTCGTAAGCACCTTTGGTTGCCGTACCGTTCTCAATACCAAAGACGTAAGCGAAGGCAGGCTCGTTCACGCTGGTGTAGGTGAAGCGGTCGAAGGTGTTGGTCTGGTTAACGATATAGGGGTCAGCCATGTACATGAAGCGGCTGCCACCAATCTTATCGTTACCGACAAGACCCCAAGAGGCGCGGAGCTTCAGGAAGCTAACCACCTTCTTGATGGGCTTGAAGAAAGGCTCGTCGCTGGCTACCCAACCTACAGAACCTGCGGGGAAGACACCAAAACGCTTGCCAGGGGCAAAGTTCTCTGATCCGTTGTAACCAATATTGAACTCAGCCATGTAGCGGTTGTTCCAGTCGTATGTGACACGACCAACCAGTCCGACGTATGTACGGGGAATGTCAGAATAGTCACCGCTGATGTAGTATTCCTTACTCTGGTTGTACAGTGCCAGGGCTGTCACGGTATGCTCGCCGAAGGTGCGGTTGTAGTTGAACGAGCCTTCAACATACCAGTTACGACCCTTTGAAGGAGATGAGTTGCTGTAGACTGGCTCTGTATTGTCACCACTCAGACGATATAGGATAGACTCCTGTCTGTTGCCGTCCTCGTCAAGCCACTTGTGGTATACAGGAGTATAGGTGGCTGCTGAGTTGGTGATTTCCTTACGAACTTGATAGGAACTGTTGTAAGAACCTTTCAGTTTCAATGACAAACCCTTGGTGATGAAGTCGAGCTTCTGGTCAAGGACAAGGTCCATCTGGAGCTTGTTGTTATTATAGTGGTATGCACCGGGCTGGCTCATCGCATAAGCCATTGGTGTGCTTGTGCCGAACGGGAGAATCAGTGCGCTCTCACCGGGAATATCGCTGATGTTGTCAGACTCGGAAGCACTGGTGACAATGTATCTGCCATCCACCATACCTGGGCTGCTGAAAGGAGAAGCCCAATACATCTCACGAATCATCTGATCAGAACCCTGACCGGTGTGAGGCTTGGCAGAGTTATCAACCTTACCAGAGATGTTGAAGCTAACCTGAGTAGTCTTTGTTACGTTGATATCCAAATTAGAGCGGTAGTTGAAACGCTGATACTGGTATCCGTAGTCATAGGGGCGGTCAAACTCCTCGAAGATACCATCCTGTGACATATAACCGGCACTGATGAAGTATTTTACCGTCTTGTTACCACCACTGATGTTAATGTTGTGCTGCTGTTGCAGGGTGACATCCTTCATCAGGTAGTCGGTCCACTCCATGCTGGGGAACAGGATAGGTGAACTGCCGTCCTGGAACTTCTGAATAATCTCAGAAGAGAAATAGGGTGCTTTACCATCGTTGGCACGCATGGCATTGTGGAATGTCGCATATTCGTAAGAGTTGGCCTGCTCAACCATCTTAGTCGGCGTTACGGCTGAGAAAGAAGAGTTGATGGAAATCTTAGCCTTACCTTCAGCACCGCGCTTGGTGGTGATCAGTACGACACCGTTAGCACCGCGTACACCGAATACAGCAGTAGCAGAGGCGTCCTTCAGAACGGTAACACTCTCGATTTCGTTGGGGTCAATATCCCACATCTCACGCTCAACGCCATCGACCTGAATCAGTGGCGAAGAGTCGGCCCATGTTCCTTGACCACGAACGAAAATCGTGGCAGCATCGGCACCAGGCTCACCAGAGGTCTGAACCGTGGTCACACCTGAGAGCTGACCGGCCAGCACGTTGTTCACAGAAGATACAGGAGTACGGGTCAGATCTTCTGCTTTAACGGAAGAAAGGGCACCGGTAACGGTTACTTTCTTCTGAACACCATAGGCCACAACTTCAACGCCCTGCAACATAGTAGATTCCTCCTCGAGGGTAATCTTCATGTTGTTGGCAGCTTTGACGATGGTTTCCTTGTAGCCAACATAAGAGATTTTCAACTGGGTGCCTGGAGCAACTTTCAACGAGAAGTTTCCGTCAAAGTCCGTGACCGTACCTTGAACAGTCTTACCACCAACGATGACAACACTGGCACCAATGATAGGTTCGCCCTGACTGTCAATGACCGTACCAGTGATGGTTCCCTGTTGCTGGACAGTAGCGTGAGCTTCCTGCATACCCGTGAAAGGAGGGGTAATCAGCATAGCGGAGCACATCATGACAAATGGCATGACAGTACCTTTAAACAAATTGACTTTATTCATAAAATTGAAATTAGTAGATATATCACTCTGTTTGATTAGCTTAAGCGGTGCAAATATAGACATTTTTTAGGTTTTATAAAAACTTTTTGGCGACTTTTTTCCTGTTTTGCCTTAAAAAAATGATAAAATAGCTTGATTTTCAAAAAAAATGTGTAAGTTTGCAAGAAATTTTTAACTATCTTACTAAAACAAAGTTTCGTATGATGAGAGGATTTGTATGTAGCTTGTTCGCAGTAACAGCGTTAGTGGCATCGGCACAGGTGACAGATCGTGCAGGTGTGAAGGACGTTAATGGGGTGGTAGACAATACGCCCGACAGTATAGCAAAGGCCATGACGGCTCGGCCTGTTCCTGGGTCCAGCCGAAGGGGCAACAATCCCGTGTTGTTCCTGATTGGTAATTCGACCATGCGTACTGGAACGCTGGGGAATGGTAATAACGGACAGTGGGGTTGGGGATATTATGCCCATGAATATTTCGACCCGACGAAGATAACCGTTGAGAATCAGGCGTTAGGTGGTATGAGCAGCCGTACGTTCTATAACAAGCTGTGGGAACCCATCCGCAAGGCCATCCGTCCTGGTGACTGGGTGATTATCTCAATCGGCCATAATGACAACGGGCCGTATGATGAGGGACGTGCTCGTGCCAGCATCCCTGGAACTGGCTATGATACGCTCAATGTGACCATCAAAGAGACTGGTGAGAAGGAGACGGTATATACCTATGGCGGCTATATGCGTAAATACATCAACGATGTCCGAGCTCAGGGAGGTAACCCCATCCTGATGTCGCTGACACCGCGTAATGCCTACGACGAGAAGGACAAGATAGTACGTAAACAGCATACACAGTGGCAGATGCAGGTGGCTGCCGAAGAGGGTGTTCCGTTTGTTGATCTCAACGAAATATCTGGACAGAAACTGGATAGCTACGGAAAGTGGAAGACCAACTATCACTTCTTTCTTGACAAGATTCATACCAGCCGTTTCGGTGCCATGATGAATGCCCGTTCGGCTGCAGAGGGACTGATGGCAAGTCACAACCCAGCATTGAATCCCCTGAAGGCCATGATGCGTAATGTTCAATGTTCAACGTTCAATGTTCAACGTACTGAAGGCAAGCCTGTCGTGTTTATTACGGGAGATAGTACGGTAAAGAATGCCGACAAAGACGAGAAAGGTATGTGGGGCTGGGGAGCTGTAGCTAATACCGTGTTTGACGAATCGAAGATAGACATCGTGAATGCCGCCATGGCTGGACGCAGCTGTCGTTCGTATCTGAACGAGGGACGCTGGGAGAGGGTCTATAATTCGCTGAAACCCGGCGACTTTGTGCTGATTCAGTTCGGTCATAATGATATCGGTGTCATTGACAAGCCAAAATATCGTGCGGCCATCGCATCGGGCAAGGATACGTGTCACGTCTACCGGATGCAGGCAGCTCAGGAAGATGTGTCGAAACAGAATGTCATCGACCAGAAGCTGAAGTCGAATACGCAGGTGGGCAGCTACGAGGTGGTCTACTCGTTTGGCTGGTATCTGAAGAAGTTTATTCAGGATGTACGTGAGAAGGGTGCTACACCTATTCTGGTATCGCTGACACCTCGCAATGAATGGGAGAATGGCAAGATAGAGCGCCGGAATGATACGTACGGGAAATGGTATCGTGAGGTGGTTGAGGATACAGGCGTAGAGTTTGTGGATCTGCATAACATTACCGCAGACTTCCTGGACAAGAAGTGTGGCAAGAAGGAAAAGGCGATGAAATACTTTAATCACGACCACACTCATACGTCACTGCTCGGTGCGAAGACGAATGCACAAAGCATAGCCAAAGGACTGCGTGCGAATAAGAGTCCTTTGGCTAATTACTTGAAGAAGAAGTGATTATTGGGGGATGACCTCCAGCATATAGATAGCATCGAGCGACCATAAAGCCGCATCGTTGGTGGAAATGCCTTTGCGTGGAGCTAACAGTGAGTTCCATACAAAGGCTTTTCTTTGCGGGTCGCGGTCAAGCCATGCTGCATAAGCATCGAGACGACGTACAGGGAAACGATTCTTTCGTGTCTGCCAAGCCATATCACGATAACGCCGTGCGTGATCAAGCCAGCATTGGTTGAATGATGGGTCAGCCATCATAGGTAAGAGCTCGTTCATGACTTCGAATCCGCCCATAATACTTAACAGGTGGCTGGTGCTCCGAAGGGAGTCTGGACCATCATAGCTGAGACGGCCTGTCGCAGGGTCATAGCCTTTGGCCAGATTTCCCGTAAAGATACCATCTTCCAAGGCTGCAATCGACTGCATGCCAGTCAGAATTTTATCGCGATAATACGTATTCCCCGTACGCTCCCATTCTGTCATCCAGTTACCGGCATAAGCCACCCAATCGGGACCAACGCGTAGTCGTGCAGGTGCAGCACAAGGGAATTTCTCGCGAGGCTCGGCCAACCGCATGGGGTCCAGGTGCCATAATAAGGTGTCGGCATCTTTTTGCATGTGCATCAGATCTCCTGTCCGTTCGTCTGCGGTCAAGTAATAATAGTAGCGTAGGAATGCTGCTTGCGAGATGCGGGCTTCCTTGGCACCGCAGCCCCAATGGCTGACATTATGGCGACTGCCCAATGGGGCGAACGGCCCAATATGATAGGTATCCACCTCGCTGTTATGACGTGTCATAGCTTCAGCCATCTGCCAGATGTCGCTACGTCCTGTGCGCAGGAACATGGCCCAAAGCCATACCGGTGAGGCCAGTTCGGTGTTGTCCCAAGCATAGCCACCCACATCGTATCGCCACTCGTCACGCTCTGGATCGTAAGCATGCATGAAGTCGCCGTAGTTCCAGAAACCATACCATTTATGACGCTCTGTTTCTT
>ERZ842401.2171-NODE-2171-length-26629-cov-5.233612_pt1 | contig 26629 bp, 33 predicted proteins | sample MGYA00521270_ERZ842401 | MGnify/ENA primary metagenome ERZ842401 (study PRJEB31892, sample SAMEA3878208) | bioreactor metagenome | biome: Moose rumen | place: Sweden | collected 2011-10 | study: EMG produced TPA metagenomics assembly of the PRJEB12797 data set... | reverse complement strand
ATCACACAGAGATGGCGCATATGTTTCAAGCCGTTCTCCTCCTGCCGAAACATATGCGCCATCTCTGTGTGATAAACCAAACCTCTAAATGCGCCGACGTGCCCGCATACAATTAAGGGAAAACCGTTTTCCTCCATAAGCCTCTTATCAAAGCCGAAAGCCTCGGGCGTAACGAAATCAATCCTCAGCGGCAGCCTTTTGCCTCCTATTCTTTCTACGGGGAACTGCGAGTTAGCAGAAAAGGGCGGCATTTTTTCCTGCGTAAAATACGGCTTATCCTTTTTCGCATAAGAAACGGCAAAATGCTCTCCGGGAAACCATGCGCGGTAACGCTCGTCCGCCTGCGGATGCCACCAAAACCACCAATTAATCATATCCGTCGTGATATTGGGCATAGGGCAGGTCATTGAAACAAGATAATTGCCGTCAGGCAGTTTTGCATAGCCCATTTCATTCTGAATATCCTTTGATTGCAGAATACTGTTTTTATCCTTAAATTCAGTTAACGTTATCATTTATTGCACCTGCTTTATATGTATAAATTTAAATTGTTTTCAGCCTGATATTATTCGCTGTTACGGCTCTTTATAAAGCCTGCAAACGTTACGCTTGCCATTGTTGCGGCAGCACCCGTAAGCGCTGCAAGGGTCGCCGCTATTTTTTTACCTGTCATCATAAGGTTTCCTCTGTTCTGTCTTCAATTATATAAATCGGACTTTGTCATCCACTATAGTTGTAAGCGTTATTACTGTCATAGCGGTTATTCATTATAAAAATCCCGTTTTATGCTTTGATAAAATCAAAATCACACTTATCTGCTCCTCTGCCAATGGTGCCGTTTCGTTGATATTCAATACCGGTCAAATTGCCGTAAATGCAATCATCACTGTAGCAGAAAGTTGCCGTCAGCTCCTTGCAGCCCAGAAGAGTACAGTATTTATCATAAGGGCATTGAAGCACATCTACACGCAATCGCTTGTTATCGGCTTCATAGAACTTCGTTTTAAATCCGGCTTCTTCGTTAAAAGAATTAGAGAGCATCTTGGAAAATGCCCTGAGGAACAAAGAACGCATAAAAGTCGGCTTGGTCAGCCTGCTCAAACGCTTCATATCCTGCTCAACTCCAATGCGAATAGCTTCCATCAGCAAATCAATCGCCTGTTCTTTCGGAATATACTGTATCATTTGCATATACAGTGCAGCACGGGGGAAAATCATCTTGTCTGTGTGGACTTTCTCCTTTTTAGGCAAGCCGGCATACTCCCTGCAAAGCGCATTACATTTTTTAACCGCTTCATCAACAATGGATACAGTCGTTTCTTCTCCAAGCTGCTCTTTCAAAGTGTCCAGAACATATTTATATCCGTTATTCTTTTCATAGTATTTTCCTGTGAGCATACTATTACTCTCCTATAAAGCCCGATTTATCTTAATACCTTCTCCATAGTAATTCCATTATATCACACCATATAGAAAAAGTACAGCCGCCTTGTTTCGGTAGCTGTACTTTAGACAGAGTAAGACGAATCCGAAACCGGTTTAAAATGGCAGATTTGCCTTATCTCTGTGTTAAAAATACTCGGAATACAAAAGTATTCCTGCGTTTTTTGCCGTGACATAAACCAAATCTGCTCATTTTAAACTGCAAAGCACTAAAAACGCTTGGAGTTAAGATGAAATTTGGCTTTTGAGGTCGCAGCTTTGCTGGCGCAAAGCAAGAACGAAAATGTCAAAGTTCGCTTAATAACTGCGTTTTTAGCGATTTGGATTCGTCTTACTCTGCCTAGTCTTTTATTCGTTCTTTGTATTCACCTTTTCCGCAAGGCGTTTGCGCTGGCGTCTTTCGTGAGCCAAGCTCTCCTGAATTTCATCCATTCTGCGAAAAATGTCTGCAATAACCTCCTGCTCGTCCTGCGGGCGTTCCTGCTCTCTGCCCGTGTTTCTTGCTTTGATATCCTTTGCGAACAGCTTGCCGAAAGCCCATCTGACAAACGGCTGAATAAAGAACACTTGAGAGAAAAAGGCAAACGGGAAATTAAAGCATACTAATTTCATCCAGTTTGCAAGCAGGGTAAAAAGGTTAAAGCCTGCATAATACGGATAATACAGCCATGCCGCGATAAAGCTCATAGCAGGACACATAATCAGCACGGTGCAGCTTATAATGACGGTTTCAAAAATCATCGGGTGATTTCTTTTCGGGTCAAACATACGGCTTGCCATTTTGAAGGATAGGGGACTTCCAAGCAGAATTTCAAGCGTGTAGGCAAAGGCAAATTCAACAAGCACGACTGCCCAAATCGGAAGCATTCTCCCAAACATATACACGCCGCCCTGCGTGCTAATAGCATTAAGCACGCTGTTGCTTCCCGTAATTTCCATAAGTACGTTTCCGTTGACGACGTAAAGGCTGTAAAACACATAGGCGTGGACGGTGATGACAACGGTCAGAAATGCGAATACCATTCTCTGAAATTGATTTCTCGGCATAATTTTTCTCCTTTTGAGCATAAAAAAACAAGCAGTGCAGGCGTTTTCCGTTACCGTGCATTGTACCGTAATCAGATTTACACGCCGTGCGCTACTTGTGTCGTTATGCTATTAATTTTTTGTGATTATACCATTTTAAAAAAGAAAAAGTCAAGTATAATTTGTATAAAAAACAAGTTGCTTTTTATACAAAACTACACCGACGAAATCGCCGGTGCGGTTGGTTTTATGCTTTGTTGAATTTATCTTTTGGTTGCTTGCAACGCAGACGTTTCCGGTCGTCGGGCAAATCCTCAAACGCAACGCCGTCGTGCTCTGCAGGGTCGTAAACATAACCGCAAATCAGAATTTGTCAAAACGGGGAGTCAATGAAAATATGTTCTCTCATTAGTCCACGTATAACATCATGATAATCTGTGACAGAACAACGAAACAGATATTTTAAATGTATTCTTTCGGGAACGAACATAACATTCATCTCTGGAATTTCCTCTGATGCTGCACGATAGAGTCGATGGTTTCCATCTGCAATGTACGCTTTATTCTCCGGCAGTTCGAACAAAACAATAGGTTTTGAAAGATCTGTTGTTATTGCATATTCTTTGTCAATTGTTAGCCAATTTTGCGGTATCAGTTTTGTTGTGGAAACAGGTACGCTTTGAATTGAATCAAAGTCTTCCAAGACAGAATCTATATCCCACATCACCATATGCTGTTCATCTGTTGCCAAAGCAGCAATCTGTTTTTCCATAATCAATCACCTTGTCAAATCCTAATTTATCTTAATACCTTCTCCATAATAATTTCGTTTCCGTTTTTGCCCGTATAATAAATGTTAATTGTAATGCTCATATGTTTTATCTCTTCTTTTCAATTATTTCATAACTCAGATGAATAAGGTCTTTTAATTCATTATCGCTTACGCTTCCGTCAAGTAAAGCGGTTATCCAGTTCTTTTTGCTCATATGATAAGCAGGCAGATAACCCTTGTTGTGAAGGAGCGAGCCGATAAGAATACTGTCACATCTTAGGTCAATAATGTCAACCTTTCCTTCGCCCTCTAAACCGAGCTTGCTCTTTTCAATATCCATAATAACGGCAAACCATTTTTTGTTTTTCTGATTGCGAAAAACGATATAATCGGGAAAGGTCATCCATAGCCTTTCACCTTCAACGCCGAATTCATTTTGTATATAATCCGTGATTTTTTCTCTGTCCATTAAGACCTCCGAAAATCATAATTTGTCGCGCTCTTTAAGCGCAACAATGAAATTAATCCTTCATACGCCGCAGGCGTATTTCATTGCGAAGCAATTTCATATTCTGAAAGAATATTTCATTAATCCGCAAGGATTAATTTCATTGTCGAGCAGAGCCCGACAACTCCCGATTTGTCTGTTTCGTTAAGCTTTTCTCTTGGTATCGCTATACCTTTGCGTTTTTTGACGAACGGTCCTTTTGCATGCTTCGTGCATACTTTATTTCAGCATATCCGCCATATTGTCTGCAAGGGTTTTAATCACGTTTGCGCCAAAGCCGTCGTGCGCGCCGAGATAGCCGTTCCAGTAATCGCTGCTCACCACGGGCATCTGGCTAAAGGTAAAATATTTGTTGAGCCTGTCAATGGACGGCGTTGCGCCCGCTCTCCAGCAGGTGGCGATAGCCGCAGCGGGCTTTCCCGCAAAGAGCTGACCGAAATTTGCCGCAGCATAAAAGGCACGGTCAAGCAGTGCGCACAGCGCGCCGTTAGGTCCTGCAAAATATACGGGCGTTCCGACAACGACGGCGTCCGCACGCAGCATAGCCTCAATCAGCTCGTTGCATTGGTCGTCCTTAAAGGCGCAACGATGCTCTGCGGCGCAACGACCGCAGGCAATGCAGCCTCTGACGGGCTTTCCGTCAAGCTGAAACCAAGCGGTATCTATATCATATTTTTGTATTTCCTGTTCAAAAAGCTTTAACGCAGCCGCCGTGTTTCCGTTCTTGCGCGGACTGCCGTTAACAAGTAAAACCGTTTTTACTGCCATTTTTATAACCCCCTTACTCTTCCGCGGTACATATCAAACGCACCGCTTCGTGCGCTTTCTGCAAGCTGTTCCAAAAGCTTCAGCATTTTTTCACGGTCGTCGGGAAACTTGCCCCGAATCGGCACGGGAATACGGCGGTCTGTTTATATCGCTTGAAAAGTGCATACTTCCTCCGAAAATCTTTACTTCTTCTTTTTACATAAATATACTTGTTTATTTGCCTGAATGTATTATAGCATAGTTTAGCAACATCAGCAACAAGATAATGCAGCGATATCAAGCACCGGCTTTTCAGAGGTATATCAGAAGGTCTATAATTCTTATCTTGTTAAGATAAACAGGGTAAGAAACGAAAAACACACAAAATCGCTTATGCTTTTGAGAATTAAGGAAATGCAGCAGCAAAAGCATATCACAAATTATCGTATTTATACGGATTTGCACTTGAATCCCGGAAATGTAAATGACTTTCTAACAAACGGTAATGTTTCAAAGCTATCATTAAAAACAGCAGAAAAGATATTCGAATATGTTTCTTAAATGACAAAACCGAACTCAAACGAGTTCGGCTTTGCGCTGCCTATTCTGTTTCAACAAGAATTTCCCATTCGCCGTTACGCTTTCCGTTCTTCCTTCTGATAAGACCTTTTTCCTGCATAGAATCCATATATCTTTTTACCGTTCGGTCTGATTTACTAATGATTACGGCAAGCTCTTTTTGTGTGATTTTGGGATTATCCTTAATAGCATTAAGTATTGCTAATTCCTCCAAAGTAACATTTTGGCGCTTTGGATTATCTTTTTTGTCACTTTGAATTGCACTTTCAAAATCAATATGCAAATATCTGTTCTTGAGCTCGTTGTTTCTGCCGAAGAGCAGATTTTGTCAGCCATAATGTTTCACTTTTTCAATTCATTTTTATAATATTATTATACCATTTTTTGCAAGCTCAATAAACCATTATTATGCGGGTTTGAAATGTGTTAAAGTGTGGCATTGAGAATCAATTGTTAATATGTTATAATTATATAACGAATTGTGATGAAATAGGTGAAGTAAGTGTTAGAACTAAAACCAATATCTGAGGCAGATACGGAATTACTAATGGCAAAGTATAATATGTCTTTAGAAAGTACAAGTAAGTTAATTATGCAATCAAGTTCTGAATTGTATGAAGATAAGTTTTTCAAAATGTTTGTTGTTTTGAATGAGCAAGTGTGTGTTGGAATGATTTCGCTATATGAGCACTCTTCATCCATTGTTTCAATCGGACCGGATATTTTTAAAAAATACCGGCAGCGTGGTTATGCAACCGAGGCTATGAAAGCAGCGATGGATATAGCGAGAGCAAAGGGCTACAAGATTGTCTGTCAGCAAATCAGAACAAATAATAATGCCAGTATAAAGTTGCATACAAAGCTCGGTTTTGAAACGGATAATTATGTTTTCAGGAACAGGAACAATAACGAGATAGTATTATACATAAAATCTCTTATTTGAAGCTAAACTTGCATAGGAGTAAGATAATGAAATTTGAAAAAGAAGTAAAAGAACGCTGGGGAAATACCGAGGCGTATGCAGAGTTTAACGAAAAAACAGCAGCTTATTCAAAAGAACGCTTTGCGGATATTAACACAGGTCTTGAATATATTTTCCGTGATTTTGCAGAGCTGATGAAAAGCGGCGCAGAGCCGAATTCAGCCGAAGCACAGGCGCTTGTCAAAAAGCTGCAGGACTACATTACCGAAAACTATTATGCTTGCACCGATGAAATTCTAAAAGGTCTCGGTCAGATGTACATTGTCGATGACCGCTTCAAAAATAATATTGATAAATACGCTATCGGCACGGCAGAATATGCCGGCAAAGCAATTTCAATTTATACCAAATAACAAAACGCTCCCCTTGAACCAAAATTCAAGGGGAGTTACTTTATGTTTTCAATAATCCAAATGCTTTGAGTACAATCACGCCTAATCCAACGGAGCCGAACATTGCCAGCGCTCTGATGAAATCATTTTCTGTATTTATCGCAATGGCAAAGGCAATAATGACGAAGAATATAACTAAACCGCAGGCAAGAATTGTTGTACCTGAATTCGGGTGTTGCTTTGGCTGTTCCTTTTTATCGTCAGCAATCGGTGTGGGCGTGTATGCTGTATCATTGTAATGATACAGCAGCTTATTGTTTTCGCTTTTTACTTTTGCTTCTTGGTTGGCTTTGTTCATCATTTCAAGATGATGAGCGTCACGCATGACGGTTTCAAAGCCTGTCAGCCTGCCGTCCTTATTGCTATCAAAGAAGCTGTCGCCCGGCATTTTAAAAGGGAATAAAGGGCTGTAATTTTTCATAACTATCCCTCCTCGGACAATTAATAAACGGTTGCAATAGTTGTATCGTTTTTATCAACAACTTTCCCTGTAAGATGGTAACCATCGTCGCAAGGCACAAGGTAAAATCGGTATTGGTCAAGGCTTTTCATATCAAATGGCTTTAATATAACGGGAGTGCAGTATTCGCTTTTCCCTCCATAAGCAATTAAGAGGATAAAAAATCTTGAACGATATTCCCATATGTAATCATAGTCATCGTTGAAAGTAGCAAAACAAACATAGTTAAATAAGCATTCCCTTTCGCTTTCAATCAAAGGGCTTGCGTCATTTTCTAATAATAACTGTGTTATTTTTAGCTGAGTGTTATTATCTTTCTCGGTGTTTGAATCACTCGGGTATTGTAGATTCCATAAAACAGGGTCTACCCGATTTAAATCGTCAATAAAATTGGGATTAGCGCCATTTGCAAGAAGAAGTTTAACCATAGAAATGTTAAAATTTAGAATTGCTGCTTCCAAAAGTGTTGTCGGATAATATGCATCTCCGATTTTATGCGTATCGATTACTTGGTTTATATTAACCTCTTTAATAAGTTCAGTTGCTCTGTTTGTATCGAAGTTCAAATCGGAACACATATCCGTTAATTCAAAATACGCTTTCTTCAAACTATCACTCCTTCCTGATATCATAATAAAAGTCATCAAGTCCGTTGATGTACCTTGCGTAGTCAACACGCATTTCCTTTGGACAAGTGTAATAATGCATATGCGTGGCGAAGCCGGCGAGCGTTCCGAGCGTGTAATCCTTGTGGATAATCATTACGCTTTCGGCTTGCGACTCTGTAGGATTCTGCCCTTGGTACACAAAGCCCTCCGCTTCCGCTTGCTGCATAAACTTCTGCTTGAGGTTGTCGTTTGCAAGGCGGATAAATACCTTTTCATTTGTTTTTAGTAATTCTGTTAGTGTTCTCATTTTAAACACTCCTTATAAAATAGTTTTCCAAAAGAGTGAAGAAAGGAGAATCCCATAGTTAGGGTATTAGTATACAAACAGAATTAGGTTTTACCCATTTCTTATTCACAAATACTTCGTTAAATCACCTCGCAATACGAAAGTATTGCTTCGTTAATTTGCCTTGTCTTTGCAAATAATTAATAGGGTAAAACTGCGAAGCACCTTAAATCTCATAGTTTGTTTTCGTTTTGCCATTTCTTTGGTGCAGATATACTGACGTATATCAAGACAAAAAATGGTAAAATGGATGTGAAATATGAGATTTAAGGCTATTTCTGTTTGTGTACTAATACCCCCCAGCATTAGCACCTTGCCTTTCGGTAGGTTGCTGTGTGGTCATCGGGCTTGTCCCTCGCACACTCTTTATGGTAACTCGAATATATCACGCCCAAAACCAAAAGTAAATAGATTTACAAAAATAACCTTTTCAAGTCCAAAATATCGGACATGGATAGCATTCTTTAAGACATTCTTTAGTTATAATTTGACATATGTTATCATATATGATAACACAAATATCATAAGCAGGTGAGGGATACATATTGCGATATTACTAATGATTCTTGATTGTTGCAATATTTTGTGGTAAACTACTAATATATTATTTAAGGAAGGAGAGGTTTTATGATTTATGAACTGAAGCACTTTGACAAAACCATATTAAAGTTCACTGCTGTTGACAATAGTAATGATCCGGACATAAAAATAGTATGGACAGCTGATGATAAAACTCTGCTTCCGCTTGATTTGGAACTTACGGATGAGGGTGTTTACAAGTGGTTAAAGCACAGAACCATTCCTGTAAACAGAGCGTATGTAAGAAACTTCCTGAGCAAGTGCGGGTTGAGCCTGAACAGACCGCTGAACATCATCAAGGTTTCAAAAGGTCTTTCGCTAAATGATTGCTACTGGATTGTTGAGGAAGGGTTTGATGGCACTTTTGCAAAGTACAACCTTTACGACAATCGCTTTAGTCAGATACTTGCCAATATTGCTTTTACTGGTTACGGAAGTAGTGTGCGTTCCTCGTTAATGTCCAGCCCCGAATTTACAACAAACGGTATGCTACCAAAATGTTGGCGCAGAAACAACGGCAGAATTTTTCTTTATAAAGGCGGCACCTCAGGAGCCTCTAATACAGGAATGGAGCCGTATTCTGAATACTACGCAGCGCAAGTCGCAGAGGCAATGGGTATTAATGCAATTCCTTATAATCTATCAAAATGGAAAGGGGAGCTTTGCTCCTATTGCGAGTTGTTCACAAGCAAAGATTATTCGTTTGTTCCTGTTGGCAGAATTGTAAAAACGGGTGGCATGTCAGCTGTCAGAGCGTATTATGAAAAGCTCGGCAAAAAGTATGTTGCCGCGCTGAATGATATGCTCGTGCTGGATGCGCTGATTTATAATACCGACAGGCACTATGGCAATTTCGGTTTCCTCGTGGATAATAAAACAAATAAGATTGTCGCACCTGCACCGCTGTTTGACCACGGTAATTCACTGTTCAACTTTGCGGGCAGAGATGATTTGGAAAGCTACGAGAAGCTTTCACAGTATGCGGACACCTTGCTGCCATGCGTTTATGACGACTATATTGGTGAGGCAAAAGCGGTTTTGACAAAGGCGCACAAAGATAAATTAAGAGGAATGCTGAATTTCAAATTCAAGAAGCACCCTCGCTATAACTTGCCGGATGAACGCTTAAAGTATCTTGAAAAGAAGGTTCAGGAAAGAGCAAGATTATTACTTGAATAATTGTCTTATGGAGGAGGGAAACCCCTCCTCTTTTTAGTAATCTGCAAAACTTTTTGTTTTCTCTCACGCTTCGACAAATCTATATATTGCTCTGCCTGAACGAGAGGGCAAAGGCAAAAACATTTGCTGTTACAAGGTTAAATGATATAATGTAAAGTTTTAGCAACAAAACGTAGTTGACATTTTTAATCGTGTATTATAACATTACACTATTAAACCCTTAAAAAAAACCATAGCGAAATCAGGTGGCATTATGCTAAAAGCAAGTTCAAATATTTCAAAGACCTATCACGCAGACCCAGAAGCGAGAATATATGGCGGAAAGTATTATATTTACGCAACAAAATCCAGAGCATATTTTCAGCAAAAAAATATTGATTTATATGTTTCAGAGGACGGAAAAAACTGGAAAGAACAAAAAGATATTGTTGATATGAGCACTTTTCCGTATGTAGAAAAAGCTGTATGGGCGCCTTCAGTAATAGAGAAAGACGGCAAATACTATCTCGTTTTTGCCTGCAACGATATTCAGAATAACAACGAGGACGGTGGACTGGAAATAGCCGTTTCGGATTGTCCTGAAGGACCGTTCAAAAATCATATAGGAACTCATTTAATCAGTGAATTTATAAACGGAGCACAGCCGATTGACGCACATTTTTTCAAAGACGATAACGGTAAAGTCTATTTGTTTTACGGCGGTTGGGGCCATTGTAATATTTGCTTAATGAACGACGATATGAAGGGATTTTCGAATACTAAAGAAATAACTCCTTCGGGATATACCGAAGCTCCTTGTATGTTTAAAAAAGACGGAAAATATTATTTTATGTATTCCTCAGGAAATTGGACGAACTCAACATATAAGGTGATTTACGGAATAAGCTTAAACCCGTTTGAAAAAGTAATTCCTCGTGGCGAAATTCTTTCGGGTGATGAGAATATTGCTAACGGACCCGGTCATAATGGCTATATAAGGGATAAAGACGGAAAATATTATTGTGTTTATCATCGCAGACCGCTCGGAAAACACAACAAACATGCTCGAATTTTAGCGATAGATGAAATGAGATTTAATGAAAACGGCGATATTCTGCCTATTAAAATGACATAGTGATTATAAAACAGAAAAAGCAAGGATTTGCCCACCTGTTCTAAAGGAGGTCAAGGTTTTATGAAGGGCTACAATGAAATGCTGAAAAGAATTGAGCCTGAAAGAATTCTTTGCTACAACAAGCCGTTTCCCGAAAGGGGAAGTTATATCTTCAATTCTTAAAAATTTAAATTTCATCAAAAATACAAAGGCTGTGATGCCACGCAATTAAAAAATATTGCGTTTTTTCACAGCCCCTTTTTAGTAATCTGCAAAACTTTTTGTTTTCTCACATACTTCGACAAATTTTGATAGACTATATATTATACTATTGTGTTGAAGGAGGTGAGAATATGAATTATAAAAGAATGCTTCAGACGGTGGCGAAAGAATATAACACAACGCCACAGGAGGTTGAGGACGGAATCAAGGAGGCTATTAAATCAGCAGGGCTTGATATGTCGCCGCAGCTGTTTATCGCTCTTTGCGTTGCCAAAGTCAAAAAAGACTATATATCGTAATAAGTATAATATATAGTCTGCGAACTCCTATTGAAATTGCTATCATAATTTTGATAGGAGTGATTATTTTGAATATTGCGGAAGCAACAAAACAAAGAATAGCAGAGCTTTGTTATGAGAGAAAGATAACTTATTGCAAGCTGGCTACAATTTCAGGCATACCCTATACCACGATTAAGTCAATCATTTACAATCAAAGCAAAAACCCGGGTATCACCACCATCAAGAAAATCTGTGACGGTCTGGACATCACCATTACCGAATTCTTTGATACGGATACCTTCAAAAATCTTGAACAGGAAATAAAGTGAGGAGTTGCAGCGCAACTCCTCATTTTCGTTATAAGCTCTTTAAATATTCTTCAACATTGATGTACTTAACACCATTTGATTCTGTGTTACTACCTCGGTAGATAACACACTTGTTTGTTATCCTACCAAAACGGTGTTCGGTACTCTCACATTTTTCACTATCAATCAAGTGCTGATATTGTTGTGGTACAGCTTGATCACTGTGCTTGATTTCAAATATCTCACAGCTTAATGCTTTTGGGTCGTGAATTACCATATCGAATTCGCCAACAGCAAACTGAAGCTGGAACACTTGCTTTTTCGGATTAGCTAACCGGGTTTCCAAAAGGACGATATCTTCCATCATTCTGCCTTTGATTTCACTTAAAATGCGATCTAAAATATTTTGACGCTCGATAATTGACAAGGCAATAAAGCTTTCGTCGAGTAATAAGCTGTTTACCAAGGCTTCTGCCTGTGCATAGCGTAATCCCGGCTGGCTGATAATGGTTTTATTATCCTTCTGATTAACATTAGGAAAATGGAGCAAATCAACCTTCATCACCAAATCAAGCAAAGATAAGTATTCCTCAATTTGAAAAGCATGAGCTTCATCTATTTCAACGCTCTGCTCCTCTTTATTGAGAATTTCAAGCATATCTTTAATTGATTTTGTAACGAGCTCTTTATCAATGTGTTCGTTTAAATCAATGGGATTGTTTCTGTCATTTAAAAGATTTCTTGTTGATAAGGATAAATCGTGTGATTTAAAGGTTTTTGTAAGCACATCTACCGTAAATCGGTGAGTGATATCAGCTACTACTCGGTTGATAGCACTTGTCAGTTCTCCCTTTTCATAAAGCTTATATAAATGTCTGAAATGGTCGCCGTTTTGATAATATTTGAGTGAATGCTGTATGTTGTTGGCAATTGCAGTATTGACATATTCTTCGGCAGTGCTTTTGTTTGCAAAGGTGGAGGATTCGTTGTAATTCCTTCCGCTGATGCTCATTGTTCCGCCATATTGGATATACTCATCAATGCCCTTTATACCGAGAACATTTTCAAACTCACGATAGGGGATAAAGGTTGTATGAAGCATAATGCAGCGGTCATAAAGCTGCTCGCTTTCTGTGAATACGAAACCAAGAGAATCCGTGCCGGATAATACAATTTTCATTCCGCTACTGGCATAGAGGTCGGAGAAGAGTGCGGCACCTTCAATGAAGTCCTCCATCAGGGTTACTTCATCAATGAATACATATTTATATCCGTGTGCTTCGAGATATGATAAGTCGGTGTTGATGTTTGATAAGGTATCGTTTGAAGTGATTTGAATAAAAGCAGCCTTATTGATTTCCTCATTTGTCATATTGAAGATGATTTGACGAATCAGGGTTGTTTTTCCTGTTCTTCTCAAACCATAAAGAATGAAAACCTTATCCTGTGGAGTGCCATAAATGTAGTCGTGCAATTTTGAGTAGCATTCTCTTTTCTTATAGTCTGCTACAATCTTAGAATACTTCTTTAATTGTTCTCCGGTTCTGACATAGGTTGCGAATTTATGTGAACTACCCAATGTTTTCACAGGCTTTTCTTTTGGAAGCGCTCTTTTAAGCTCTTTTAATTCCTTTTCGAGCTTCTTCCTCTTATCTATCTGCGAACGCAGTTCGTCAACATTCTCAAATGAAATATACTTTTCGAATCGTTCATTGTTTTTGTTGATACGGTGGTAATAATAAACCTTGTCTCCGATTCTTTTTTCAACAACACTTCCGACAGGCAATAGAGCGATTTCTCTTTCGAGGTCGTCAATACGCTGAAGAATATTTGCATTATTCATAAGAATACCCCCTATCAATAATTATACCCTATTATACCCTTTTTATAATCAAAAGTCAACAGGGTATAAGGGGTATAATAAAAACAAGAAACCGCTCCTGCATTTTCTTGTTTTTATTTATGTAGTAACTAATATTCATCTAAATGGTTTTCGTACGCATCTTTTATTTCTTTTACCTTGATTCTAATTAATCCATCATCATATTTCAATAGATAATTACGATAATCCCATACGATTTGCCGACTAAATTCATTGGTGATAACAAAATCTGATTTTCCGTTCTTTTCCGTTTTGTTAATGATTTCCATCAGCTCGTCACTGGGCATATCGTCAATGATTCCTCTGCCTTCGCCTGCAATGACTTTAGGGTAGGCGGTTGCGAAACCTTTTGGCATTTCCTCAATATTAGTGACGGTAATTGAAAATATTTGCTCACAACCAAAGTCATAGAGCATTTCCAGCTTATCCCCGATTTTCAATGACAATTGATTAAGTTTTACCTCACTTAAAAATGCTTCACTATCACTGAACTCGTCTAAATAGGTATTATATCGTATGCCGTTATGTTCTATGTAAAATAAATGATATGCCAATGTATCAAATGAGGAAAGAACGCAGTAGCCTAAAGTCGCTAATGTGTTTGTGGAAGAAATCTGAATATCTCTCCAGATTTTGTTTTTACATCCATCATAAACAATATGAAATGTGTATATTTGAGCCATAATAATACTCCTCACTTCTGTTGTATCATTTCCTCCATAAATATTTTTGTCTTAGGTAGTCCGCATGTTCGGGTGATATAGCACCATCGGAAATTTCAGCCATATTAATGCTTCCGTAAAGTTCTCCCCAAAGACAGTCAATAAGCGATGAATGATTCTTTAATCCCTTTTTGTATTCGTCTAAATCATGCTGCAAATAATTTGGCAACCCATATTCATATGCTCGTTCTCTTTGAGCGTTTATTTCAGACTCAGTAATGGAATCCTTTATTAAATCCTCAATACTGACATTCAAGACTTTGGCAATTTTATATAGCGTTTCAGCAGAACACTTTTCGATCTGTGCCTGACCTGAACAAATATTGTTAAGCGTAGCATGGGGAACTCCGCTGAGTTTCGCCAACCTATACTTAGTCATATTATTTTCTTTCAATATTGTATTAATATTCATAACTATCACCAATCCTATTATATCGGTTGACCGAAATATTGTCAAGAATTAAAATAATCATTTACAATCAAAGCAAAAACCCGGGTATCACCACCATCAAGAAAATCTGTGACGGTCTGGACATCACCATTACCGAATTCTTTGATACGGATACCTTCAGAAATTTAGAACAGGAAATAAAGTGAGAAACTGCATTTGCGCAGTTTCTTATTTTTTTACGATTTCATTGAAAAATAGTTGATATTATCACGGAATTCCGTTATAATAATAGTGAAGGTGGTGATACCATGAACATTAACTATCTGATTAGTGAAAAAAACATCAGCAAATATAAACTGGCAAAGGATACAAATATACCGTATTCAACTATCAGTGATATTTGTAACGGCAAAACGACTTTGGAAAACTGTAATGCCAAAACGGTTTATGAACTATCGAAGTATTTCAATTGTTCTATGGAAGATTTGCTCTATAAAGATGTTGATATCCGTTACGATTTTGAAGCGTTTAAGAGTAACGTTCGCCATGAGCTGAAAGAAAAAGGATATAAGAAGTTTATTGTATCTGTTTTGAAAGAGGACAGAATTAATGATTATTACAATAAAAAATGGTATCCTGAAGCGCTTTATCTTTTAGCCATGCTTGATTATATCAGCCGCATCAACTACGTGCCTATCTGTACAAAATATAATAAACTTAGAACGGCAAAACTTGATAAAATCATTTATCCTGCAAGCGTTATTGCTGAGGCAGAAGTTATGAAAAACCCTTCAGCCCTGTCTGATAGTTTTGCAAATGCAATACCTGAGTTTGCAAGGTTTAATATAGCTGAAAATGAGGTGTTTAACGTTGCCTAAAGATATACAGAAGGATAGTGTTGATATTTATCTTAAAGAACTCGCAAAAGAGTTTAAGAGAATTACCGGAAGAAAAGTGAAAGCGGAGATTATCATAGTAGGCGGCGGTTCTGTCATTCTTAATTATGATTTCAGAATGAATTCCGTTGACATCGACGCTTTTAATACGTCAGAGGAAGCAGTAAAGGCAGCATCTCTTATAGTTGCAGAAAAATATAATCTTCCAACCGACTGGTTAAACGACGATTTTAAGAAAACCAAGTCGTATTCACCAAAGTTGAGAGAACACTCTGTTTATTATAAAACCTTTGCCAATGTGCTGGAATTTCGGACGATAAACAGAGAATACCTGATTGCTATGAAGATGGTTTCAGGCAGAAAGTATAAAAACGATTTATCTGATATTCTCGGAATACTCTACTATCATTATCAAAAGCAAGACGAGATTAACTATTTCGATATTGAAAAGGCTGTTAATGATTTATATGACGGTTTTGAAAATATTTCTAATGAGACTTTAGAATTTGTTAAAACGGCAATTAATAATAGATCGTTTATCAGTGGTTATGAAAAGCAAAAAGAGAGCGAAATAGCCGTTAAAGAAAGATTAATTGATTTTGAGGATAAATATCCGAATGTTGTGTCAGAAGATAATATTGATGATATTATCAGCAAGTTAGAATAAAAGAAATTCAGAAAGGGTGCTTTATGGATAATAGAGTTGAAAATGCAATTAAGTTTTTTACAGAAAACGCAAAAAGTTCGGATGCAATTACAAAAACACTTAAGGCAATAAGCGATGATGGTAAAATGCAAGGTGGAATTTTGAAAATTGCAAAGCAGAGCAAAATAGAAGGAATAAAAATAGGAAAGATTAAAGGTGGGGCTGCAGTCGGTGCCGCTTCGCTTGTTCCGTTAATACTATTAATAATCAAACTATACCAACAATCTGTTGAGAATAAGAAAACAAAGAAAGAACTAGAGAAAGAAAAGGAAGAATTAATAACTGCACTTTATGCTGCTGTTGAAGATGATTCAAAAATAGACAATACTGATAATGAAGAAGTAGAATCAAGAAAGGAGAATGATAATGGGATTTCTTAATATATTAGGTAATGTTTTATCACATATAGGAAATGATGAAGCAGAGGAATTATCAAAAGACGAATTTGAAGACGATGAAACTGAAATTAACGAAGATGAATATCCAACTCATGAGCAGTTTTTAGAAAAAGATGATCCGGCTCAGTATAACACATACATTGAACTCTCAACTAGTTGGGATGAAATGGATGAAGATGAATGGGAAGAAAAATACGATTCGCTTAACGATGACTACAAAGAGTTGGTTGATGACAGTATTCGTGAACAAACGGATTATGAGTAAGTACATATAATTCTACTATTCGTATATATGTGCTAATTTTAAATATTACAAATTGTAACCTTTTGAACATCAAAAAACGCCTGAAACGCAGTGATAGCAACGGTTTCGGGCGTTTTTGTATAGGGTGATGTCAGAAAATGACCATAATTGATAAAAATAGACATATTTTAATTATTCGTTGTCTTATTTTTGAGTGAAAAATGGCGAATTGTGGAAATTGCACAAAAACCATTTACAATATTTGGTAATTCGTACAAATTTATCGTCTAATCTTGACAATGGCACCTGCCGCGGCGCAGACCATATCGGATTTTCTTAATGACACTGCCACCACGCCCGACGACTATGATATGATTCTTACCGGAGATTTGGGGAGGGTCGGTTCTCAGCTTCTTAATGAGCTTTGTCAGAAGGACTACGGAGTTGATATTTCATCCGTTCATAATGACTGCGGACTGCTTATTTACGATATGAATAATCAGGACATTCACGCCGGCGGCTCGGGCTGCGGCTGTAGCGCAAGCGTTCTTAACACCCATATAATGAACGCGCTTGCGAGCGGCAGGCTTACAAAGGTGCTTTTTGTTGCAACGGGAGCGCTTCTTTCCACCACCTCAACGCTTCAGGGAGAAACAATTCCCTCAATTGCCCACGCGGTATTACTGACAGGCGGTGAAAGAGAATGAACGAGCTGTTCAAGGATTTGAAATATATTCAAATTGCAACCAAGTCAATAAGAATTATAAATATAATAAGGGCGGCACTGACAGTTGGGATAATAGTCTTCAGCGTCCTTAAGGGCAAAGCCCTTACTCAAAATTTAATTGAAAAATAAAAGGGCGGATAATATCCGCCCGTGAAATAAATTCTTTTGAATTCGTGAAGTGTTCCTGCGGAACGTTAAATGTCATTCTGAACGAAGTGAAGAATCTCAACCGACTCGTAGGGGCGGATAATATCCGCCCGTGAAATAAATTCTTTTGAATTTGTGAAGTGTTGTTATAAAAAAACATGAAATATGTTTTCAAGAAAACGTGTGAAATGTTCCTTCGGAACGATAAAATGTCATTCTGAGCGAAGCGAAGAATCTCAACCTACAAAGCCTTCCCCTTGAGGGGTGACTCCCCACAGTGTGGGGAGATGTCACGAAGTGACAGAGGGGACGGGCTCGTCAAGCGGTGTCGCATTTATGCGACGGATGAGGTGCGTAGGAGACGGTGAGATTCCCCTGATAGGGGAAATGTCCGCAAAGCAGACAAAAGGGTAATGGCGAAGCCGTAACTCGACGTCCCGTTGTCGCCAAAAGTGACAATTTGCCGCTTTCGCGGCAAACGGGTGGACGTGGAAACCCACCCCTACAGGGTGTGAGAATGATTATCAAACTCGTAGGGGCGTGTCTCCGTGCGCGCCCGTAAGATAGATGTAAATTAACGGGCGGATAGTATCCGCCCCTACGGTGAAATGTGGATTCAAATCCTTACGTAGGGGACGGGTCGCCCGTCCCGTCGCACATTTACGGGTAATTTGTCTCACTCAATATTTAATTAAAAAATGAAAAGAATAAAAAGAATAACGGCTCCTTTTGAGAGCCGTTTTCCGTTCTTTTTATTATGAATTATTGCTTTTCAATTTAAACTCAAGCGTAATATAATTGTGCTTGCTCGCTGTTTCAACACGGATTCTCATCGTGTCGGTTTCGTAATCGGTCCGGCTGACAACTCCGCCGAGCGACTCAACATAGGGTTCCTCGCCCTGTGAGACAGGTTCACCGTACAGCTTTTCAAGCTCATTTTTACATTCTTCAAAACTGTAGTTTTCAATGAATAAAAATATTCTTTCAATATATTTTTCTTTGTTTTCGTTTAAAAATGAATAATAAGCCGTGCCGTGGCATTCAAGGGAGAAAATCTTTCCCTCAAGGTCAATTTTCTTTAATGAGCCGTTATCTACAATGTATTCTGCAGGAACGTTTATTTCACCGTCGACTTTGCCGAGCCATTCAACTGCGTCAAGTATATTTTCAACCGTGAAAGAATGTTGTTCGTTTAAAGAAATATCGGTGTCTTTCATACTGTCTTCTCCGTTTCTGAAATCGGGCAATTCATCAAGCGTAATAATGTATTCGCTGTTATATAAACTGTTGATTTCCTTTTCGGAATTATTGTCGGTTAAATATTCGGTATGCCAAGTCATAAACCAAAGCCACTTTGTTTCTTTTAACTGCTCGGCAGTCGGGTTTTCGCCGCATTCGTGAAAGCAAATCGGTTTATTATTTGCGCGGACTTTTTTAACCGTTTTGTAAAGCTCGCTCTGTGAGCCGCCGTCATAGCTGTCGGCGCCTATAATATCGCAATACTCATTTCCGACGTACCATTTATTCAGCTTTTCGCCGTTGTGTGAAAAGCCCTGAACCCATATCAGGTTATCAAGTCCTCTGTCAACTGTATAATGCTTATACATAATACGCCAGAGCTTTTTAAAATTCTCGCTTTCGCCCTTGCCCCACCAGAACCAGCCGCCGTCGGCTTCGTGGAAGGGTCGCCAGATAACGGTTACGCCCTTTTCTTTAAGTTCATATAGTGCGTCAGCCGCTTTATCCATTCCTTTAAGGAGCGCGTTATATTCTTCCGTGCCCTCTGTCAGCGCCTTGTCCCAGTCGGCTATCTCGGTTTCCTGCGACTCCTTCCACGCACCGGAAAAATCACTTCCGCAATGCCAGCAAATTGTCACAAGTCCGCCCTTGTTCCACCATTCCTCGGCTCTTTTATTTACGCCTTCAAAATCGTCGTTCATATAGTCAAGACCGCGCATTGCAGGGTACCTGCCCGAGGCGTTAAAAATGTAATCCATCTCATATTCGGGCGACTCCATCCACGTCGATTCCTGCTGGGCGCTTAAAGCTTTTTCGCCCTCAATTGAACAAAGATAGTCGTAAACAGCCTTCGTTTGTTCGTTTGAAGATGAAAATGACAGCTCCTGCGTCTTTGCGGCGCAGGAGGAAAGAATAAGAATTATTAAAACACAGATTAAAATTGAACCGGTTTTTTTCATTTGCTTAATACTCCGTTTTAAGCTTGAAAACCTTTTTGCCGTCATCCTTTACGCCCTGAAGATAAACGGAGTTTTCCCTTTCGTAGTAGTGAATATCAATTCTTTGAGAAAATCTTGCTTCGCCCGAGTATTCAACCGCAACGTATTTCGGCACTTTCCCCGAAGAAGCATTATCCGTTATATCCTCGGCAATGTCAAAATACTTTGTATTCGTCAGGTGTCCGTTTATATCCGAAAAGCTGAACGGGACGGTGAGAGAATACGTTTTGTCCGTTTCCTCGGGTTTAATGGGCTTTGGCAGGGGAAAGCCGTCAACGTCCTCATTGACGTCGATTTTAATTCCCTCGTCATCGGGAAAAATCATCCTTCTTGTGTTCATATCCATAAGCATCCAAAGAGCGCTGCCGCGGATTATTTCTTCACCGTTTTTGTCGATAAAGGAATAATACCTCGGGAAAATAACGTTCATCGTTTTACCGGGATATGAAATAAGCTTTATTTCGTCGTCATAAACCGGCGGCCGTTTTATTTCGGCGTGCTGCATTGTGACGACCCAGAGAAAGCCGCGGTCAAGCGTTTTCGCTCTTCCTGCGCCTAACTGCTCGGTGTGGTGAATAGCCGCCTCCTGGGTAAAGGTGAAAAGCCTTGAAAGGCGAAGGCGGCGGAACATATCAACATCCGAGCTTTGGATTTTATATTCCTTTTCGTATATGTTCATTATTCCATTCTTGAATAAAAGGCGTTTACTACGTCGCCGAGTGTGAGCAGGCTGTCCCATTCCTTATGGGGAATTTTTACGTCAAGATTTGCTTCAAGTCTGCAAATGATAAGAGTCATACCCATTGAATCGATGTTAGTATCGGTATTTATTACCGTTTCCTCGGAAAGCTCAACGCCTTCCATCTCGGGAGCGCAGTCATAGACAGTCTGAATGATTTCCTGTACTAATTCTTCTCTACTCATTTTTGCCATTTTTTTCTTCCTCCGTTTTCTGGATTTCCCAGCGTTTTATTTTGCCCGTCGCCGTTCTCGGTAGCGGTTTATCAGTGAAAATCACCTGCGAAAGCTGATGCGAGCGCGGATGCTTTTTCATTTCCTCATTTAATTTTTCAAGTATTTCATTACGTTTTTCTTCAATTTCCTTTATTACGAGCACGGGCTTGTTTTTAAGCAGTATTACCGCAAGCTCTGCGTTTTCAACCGCCTTTGCAAGCGCCGCCTCGTAGTCGGGAAGAAAGATTTTTGTACCGCTCGGTAAGACAAGCATTTCCTTTTTTCTGCCCGTGATATGAAGCCGGCCGTCCATATCCAAAAAGCCGAGGTCGCCCGAATGCAAAAGTCCGTTTTCAATTGCCTTTTCGGTGCTTTCCTTATCCTTATAATAACCCTGCATAATACACGTCGGAGCGTAAATGAGAATTTCCCCGTCGGGAGCGATTTTTATTTCGTCGTCGGGACAGATTTCAAGCGCGTGCAGGTCGCCCGAAACGCTTATCGCAACGCCGGAGCTCGTCTCCGTAAGACCGTAACCGAAGCTGACGCGTTTTCCCATCGCCTTAACTGCGTCAAGAAGCGCTTCGGAGCAGTCGCCTGCGCCGATAAGTATTAAATCCAGCTCCTCGTTAAAAAGCTTGTTTTTTATAAAGAAGCCGAGAAGCATTGGAACGAGTGAAACCGCAGTCGGCTTAAAGAACGAAAAGTCGGTAAGAAGGCTTCTTGCGCCGCGGCTGAGGGCAACTGCGCTGCCGCACGAAAGACCCCAGAGAAGCGAGCACACAAAGCCGAAAACATGCGAAAGGGGAAGCATACACATAAGTATATCGTCTTCTTTAAGCGGCAGCTTTTCGCTTCCGTTGTAAGCGCTTGAGCAAAGGCTTTTTTCAGTAAGCACTACCGCCTTTGAAACGCTTGTGGTGCCGGAGGTGAAAAATAGTATTCTTTTTGCGTCCTTTTCAACGCCGTCGGTAAGAAAGAGCGAAAGGCTTTCGACAGCTTTTTTGTCCGAAGCGTAAAGATAATCCACATCTGCAATTTTAATTTGCTTTTTTAACGTCTCGTCCGAAGATGATTCGTCAAGCATTACCACCTGCATTCCGGCGTTCACTGCCGCAAAGACGGTAACAATACAGTCCCTGTCGCCCGAGCAGAGAATGCCGATACTTGTTTTTCCGGTTTTTAAAAGCTCTTTTTCCCGTTCGCAGATTTCTTTAAGAAGCTCGGAATAGCTCATACTCCGCTTTTGACCGTTTTCTTCAAAATACAGCGCAGGGCGCGAGCCGTTCTTTTCGGCATAGTAGCCGATTAACTCATAAAATGAACCGAAACGCATTCTCTTCCCTCCCGAAGTTATTATCCCCTATATTTTAGCATAAAAACGACTTTAATGGTAGGCTTTTTGCAAAAATAATAAAAAAAATAAAAAATTTTTAAAAAAGTAGTGCATTTTATTTAAAAATAATGTATAATGGCTTCGTGATATTTTTATCAATCTATTTATGGAGGAATAGAAATGGAAAAAGACATTCGCATTTGCATTATCGGCGGCGGCCCCGCAGGCCTTTCCGCAGGTATGTATCTCGAGAAAAAGGGTTATGAAAACTACACTATTCTCGAAAGACTTGACCGCGTAGGCGGTAAGTGCTTCAGCCCCACATATAACGGCAGACGTTATGAAATGGGCGCTATCATGGGCGTTCCGTCTTATTACGCAGTTCACGACGTTGAAGAGTTCTGCGGAATTACTCACGACGGTCCGAAGCTTAACAGAAACTATAAGAACGCAAAGGGCGACGTTATCGAACCCTTTGAGCCCAAGAAGAACATTTCGAAGATCCCGCGTCTTCTTAAGATGAAGAAGCAGACAAAGAAGCTCGGCGAAATCCTTGAAACAAAGTATAAGGGCTACGATGTAAACGGTCACCGCGGCGTTGCAGAGGGAAGATATGAAGGCTTCTCACAGCAGAACGCAAAGCGTGAACCCGTTAAGGGCGTAAACCCCAACCTTAAAGACCTTTGCATGCCCTTTAAAGATTGGTGTGAGCTTAACGGCGTTGAGTTGACCCAGGACGTTTGGATTGGGCCGTACACCTCCTTCGGTTACGGTTATTTCGACGAAATTCCGGCTGCTTATGTTCTTAAGTATCTTGATTTCCAGACCACGATGAACTTTGTTAAGGTTAATCTCTGGACCTGGAAGGACGGCACACAGTCGATTTGGGAGTCTCTTAACGACCACCTTAAGAATCCTGCAAGACTTAACTCGAAAATTGAAAAGGTTGAGCGTAAGGACGGCAAGGTTTACGTTACGGTTAACGGAGAAGTTGAAGAGTACGACAAGATTATTGTCACTGCTCCTCTTTACATCCCCAACAAGCGTGACGACGGTCAGGTAGGTATGGTTGACTATTTCGACACACGCGACGACGAAATGGAGCTCTTCTCGAAGATCGACTATGAGCGCTATGACGTACTTGCAGTTGAAACAAAGCCCGAGGATCATCCCGAAATTTCTTACTATGTATTTGAGAATATGACTCCCGAGACTCTCGGTCACCTTATGGTTTACTATCGCCGTTGGAAGGACACAAAGGACCAGGTTATCACTACATACGCTCTTCGTAAGCATAGAAACAGCGAAGAAATTCCTTATGACAAGTGCAGACAGATGGTTCTTGATGACCTTAAGACAATGCACAACCCGGCTTCAAACGTTGTAAACGAGTGGAGTGTTTACTACTTCCCGCATGTATTCTCGGAAGATTATGCAGCAGGCTGGTATGACAAGGTTGAAGCAATGCAGGATAAGTATGATACTTTCTATGCAGGCGAGATTATGTCATTCGGCGATATGGATGAAACTGCCGAATACTCAAGAGAGCTTATTGAGCGCTTCTTCTGATAAAAATAGTTTTTTCCGGGGAGGGGATTACCCCTTCCCGTTTTTTCGATTAAACAATACGAAAGGAATACGCTATGAAATATTTCAAAGACCATTATGACGTCATTATCATAGGCGGCGCTCTTTCGGGAATGTCCACTGCTCTTCATCTTCAGTCAAAGGGTGTTAAGGATATACTTATCCTTGAAAAGCATAATCTTCCCGGCGGACTTGCGACTGACTTTGTCAGAAACGGGTTTGAAATCGAGGCAACGCTTCATGAAATGATGTCCATCGGCGAAAAGGGCAACCGACTTAAAGTCGGTCAGTTCTTTGACGATATGGGCGTTGACATTGACTGGCTTAAGGTACCCGAGTGCTATAGAGTTGCCCTGCCCAACTCCGATATTGACGCTATCCTTCACGAGGGCTATGAAACCGCGGCGAGAGAGGTTGACGCGGTTGTTCCCGGCTCATTTGAAAAGGTCCACGAATTACTGCTTTTGTGCCGCAGGGTGTACGACAGTATGAATATATTGTCCGTTACTCCTATGAGCAAGGTACAGATGCTCTTGAAGCACCCCGATTTTGTAAAGACAGTCGGATACAGCGCAACCGAGGTTATAAATACCTTTAATCTTCCTAAGAGAGCGGTTGAAATGCTTACTCCTTATTGGATTTACGTCGGCAACCGTATGGATGACCTTCCCTTTACCATTTACGCTTTTCTTATGGCGGATTACTTCACGGGCAGCTATGTCTGCCGCGGTTATTCGCACGAGATGAGTATGAAAATGGAAAAGAAAATTGAGGAGAACGGCGGCCAGTTTGAATTCAAGCAGGAGGTCGACAAAATCCTTGTCAAGGACGGAAAGGCTTACGGCGTGCGCACGAAGAACGGCGACGAAATTCACTGTGATTACGTTGTTTGTGCTCCTTATCCGAATAAGGTTTATACCCAGATGATAGAGCCTTTGAGCGAGGTACCCGAGGGCGCAATAAAATATATTAACGGAATGAAGCTTTCCGTATGCCCCGTTTCGCTTATTGCCGTTCTTGAAGGCACTCCCGAGGAAAACGGACTTATGAACTATTCCACCTTCTCGGGCAGAACAATGGATACCAATGAAATCTGGGAGAACTATAAGAATATCACCGAGCCTTATAACTACATAACCACGATTTGCCTGAATTATGCAAATCCCGACTGTGTTCCGAAGGGCTACACCCAGGTGTCGATTACCGCTCTTGTTCCCGTTACCGCATTTGAAGGCGTTAAGGAAGAGGATTATTTTGACCTTAAACGCCGTCTGGGCAACGAAATGATGGAGGAATATATCAAGATTTCCGGCGTTGATTTCAGACCGAATATTACCGAAATTGAAATTACAACGCCTATGACGATTTCTCACTATGTCGGCGCGTGGAAGGGCAGCATTTACGGCTACACCCATTCTATGGATAACCACGCTGTCGCAAGGCTCGGCATGAAGGAAGAGGACCATTTCATCAAGGGACTCGAATTCAACGGCTCTCCCGGAATGTCGGGCAACGGCATGGGGCCTGCGGTTACAAACGGCAGGGCGGCAGCCAAAGCAATACTTGAAGATATGGAAAGAAAGGAGGGTGCGAAATGAGTAAGAGCATTAAGGTAAAAGGCTTTCTTAAGGATGTCGGCGGCGCTTCAAGAGTTACCGCTATGAGAAAAGAGAGTATTGAAAACGCCTCGACTGTTCCGCAGCCCAAGGATTTTGTCCGTGAATTGGCTGACAAGCTCCACCCTGCAAAGATGGAGTTCAAGGTTACTCTTATCAAGGACACCTCTCCGACCTCGAAGCTTTTCAGACTTCAGTCAACTGACGGTCATATTCCCGTTTTCCAGGCAGGACAGTATATCAATTTCCGCCTTAAAATCGGAGAAAGCGTACTGACAAGACCTTATACAATAAGCTCCGCGCCCTTTGAAGCAAGGGGAGAGGACGGCTTTGTTGAGGTTACGATAAGACGTAACAGACCTTATCTTGTTCCCGATTTCTTCTTTGACAATGTTAAAGAGGGGGATATACTTGAAGCGAATATGCCCTTCGGATTTTTCTACTGGGAACCGCTTCGCGACAGTAAGAACATAGTCGCTCTTGCAGGCGGCAGCGGAATTACTCCGTTTTTGTCAATGGCTCGTGAAATCGCCTACGGCAAAATGAAGGACTGCAAAATTACAATAATCTACGGCTCCGTCAATTCAAGCGATATTGTTCTTAAAGAAGAGCTTGACAAGGTCGAAAAGGACTGTCAAAACGTAAGGGTTGTTCACGTTCTTTCCGATGACGAAAGCTGGCAGGGCGAAAAGGGCTTTGTCACAAGGGAGATTATTGAAAAATACTCCGGCGAGGACCCGACTTATATGTTCTGCGGACCGCTTCCGATGTATAACCTCATTTCAAAGACAATTAAGGAAATGGGAGTAAGAGAAAAGCGCTTCCGTCACGACGTTATGAATAATCCTGTCGACAGTACGAAGATTCCGGGCTATCCGATAGGAAACGAAACAAAGACCTTTAATATCACCGTTGTACGGGGTATTGACAAAACGGTTATTCCGGCTTCGGGTAACGAGCCGGTTGCAGTCGCCCTTGAAAGAGCGGCAATTCCCGTTGATACTCACTGCCGTTGCGGCGAATGCGGCTTCTGCCGTACGCAGCTTTTAAGCGGTGAAATCTTTGTTTCGCCTCTGGGCGACGGAAGAAGAATGATGGATAAGGAGTTCGGCTGGTTCCACGCCTGCGCGTCCTATCCGACGAGTGATTTGAAAATCAAATTGCCCATAATGGAATAACCAGATTTATAAATAGAGAAGGACGGTTTGAACTGCCCCATATTGAGCAGACAGCACAAAAAAGACTACTTGACGTAGAATAT
>ERZ842401.2170-NODE-2170-length-26647-cov-52.247104_pt1 | contig 26647 bp, 23 predicted proteins | sample MGYA00521270_ERZ842401 | MGnify/ENA primary metagenome ERZ842401 (study PRJEB31892, sample SAMEA3878208) | bioreactor metagenome | biome: Moose rumen | place: Sweden | collected 2011-10 | study: EMG produced TPA metagenomics assembly of the PRJEB12797 data set... | reverse complement strand
CGGTTGATCTCCTTCATGCACTTGGTGCCGAAGTAGCCCTCGGCTATCATCTCCATCTCTATCTGGGCCGACTTGACCGAGTAGCCCTTGCCGATCATCGTGCCGAAGGTGCGGTTGCGCGAGAAGTTCGAGTAGCCCGTCACCAGCAGGTCGCCCATGTAGACGCTGTCTGTGACATTGCGCTCAATAGGGTGTACCACTTTGAGGAATCGGGCCATCTCCTGCACGGCATTGGACATGAGCACGGCCTGGAAGTTGTCGCCGAACTTCAGTCCGTTGCAGATGCCGGCGGCGATGGCGTAGACGTTCTTCAGTACCGAGGAGTACTCGATGCCGATGACGTCGGTCGACGTCTTGGTCTTGATGTACTCGCTGGACAGGATGTCGGCAAACGACTGTGCCTTCTCGCGGTCTGTACAGCCTACCGTGAGGTAGGACAGGCGCTCCAGCGCCACCTCTTCGGCATGCGAAGGACCGCCGATGCACGCCAGGTTCTCGTAGGGTACGTCGTAGACCTGATGGAAATATTCTGAGCAGACCAGGTTCTCGTCGGGCACGATGCCCTTGATGGCCGTCACGATAAACTTGTCGCGCAGGCGGGTCTTGAGCTTCTTGAGGTGGCCCTTCAGGTAGGGCGACGGCGTGACGAACACCAGCGTGTCGTACTGCTGCACAATCTTGTTGAGGTCGCTGGAGAAGAATATCTCGTCAATGTTGAAGTGGACGCTCATCAGGTAGGCCGGGTTGTGCCCCAGTCGCTGGAAGTCCTCGATGCGGTCGTCGCGGCGCATGTACCACCCGATGTGGTGAGTCCGTCCCACCACTATTTTGGCTATCGCTGTCGCCCAAGAGCCGCCGCCAATAATCGCTATCCTACCGCAGTCGTACATATATTTTGTTTGTTTTTGGCACGGATTGACACGGCTTTATTCTAAAAGACACGGCTTTTCTACTGATGACTACGGCGCAGCCAGCCGTGTCTTTTTTAAAAGCTGTGTTAATCCGTGCCTAAATATTATTCATTCGCTTCACTGGCCTTGTTGATCCACTGCTCGATGTCGGCTACCGAGGGCTTCTGCATGTCGAGCTTGTATTTCTTGACGATGTCGCCGATTTTCTGCTGCAGGCCCTGAGGCTTCTCGTCCTTGATGTTCTGGACGAGGTTGAAGCCAGCCTTGCGCAGCACGGGAACCCACTCCTCCGTGACACCGACGGCAGCCCACTCGGCAGGGGTAGACTGGGGAATCTTCTTCTCGGGTTTCATCTGCGGGAACAGCATGACCTCGCCGATGGTGAACTTACCCGTCAGCAGCATGACCAGGCGGTCGATGCCGATGCCGATGCCGAACGTCGGCGGCATACCGTACTGCAGGGCACGCAGGAAGTCGTGGTCGATGATCATCGCCTCGTCGTCGCCCTTGTCAGCCAGTCGCATCTGCTCGATGAAGCGTTCCTCCTGGTCGATGGGGTCGTTCAACTCAGAGTAGGCGTTGGCCAGCTCCTTGCCGTTCACCATCAGCTCGAAGCGCTCGGTCAGGCCGGGCTTCGAGCGGTGCATCTTGGTCAGCGGCGACATCTCCACGGGATAGTCGGTGATGAAGGTGGGTTGGATGAAGGTGCCCTCGCAGAACTCACCGAACAACTCGTCGATGAGTTTGCCCTTGCCCATCGTCTCGTCGACGTCCATGCCCTTCGACAGGCAGAACTGACGAATCTCGTCCTCCGTCTTGCCGTCGCAGTCGAAGCCGGTCTTCTCCTTGATGGCGTCGAGGATGGGCAGACGGCGGAAGGGTGCCTTGAAGCTGATGACGTTGCCGTCGATTTCCACCTCAGGCTTGCCGTTGACGGCGGTGCAAATCTGCTCCAGCATGTTCTCCGTGAAGGTCATACCCCACAGCAGGTCCTTGTACGAGACGTAGAGCTCCATGCAGGTGAACTCGGGGTTGTGGGTCTTGTCCATACCCTCGTTGCGGAAGTTCTTGCCCATCTCGTAGACACCCTCGAAGCCACCAACAATCAGTCGCTTCAAATAGAGCTCGGTGGCTATGCGCATGTACATATCTTGATTGAGCGCATTGAAATGCGTGATGAACGGACGGGCCGAGGCGCCGCCGGCAATGTTCTGTAGGATGGGGGTGTCGACTTCCGTATAACCGGCGTTGTCGAGAATGCTGCGCAGCGTGCGGATGATGGTGGCACGCTTCAGGAACGTCTCCTTCACACCGTCGTTGACCACCAGGTCGACGTAGCGCTGACGGTAGCGCAGCTCGGGGTCGTCGAACTTGTCGTAGGCCACGCCGTCCTTGTACTTCACGATGGGCAGCGGTTTCAGCGACTTCGACAGCAGCGTCAGCTCGCGGGCATGTACGCTGATTTCGCCCGTCTGTGTGCGGAACACCTTGCCCTTCACACCAATGAAATCGCCGATGTCCAGCAGACGTTTGAATACATTATTATATAAGTCTTTATTCTCGTCAGGACAGATGTCATCGCGGGTGATGTAAACCTGGATGCGCCCCTTGGAGTCCTGGATTTCGGCAAAGCTGGCCTTGCCCATGACGCGGCGGCTCATCATGCGGCCTGCAATGCTCACCTCGCGCTCCTCGTCGTCCTTGAAGTTCTCCTTGATATCTGTACTGAATGCATTTGTGGGATACTCTGCTGCCGGATAGGGATTGATGCCCATCGAGCGCAGTTCTTGAAGGCTCTGACGCCTTCCGATTTCCTGTTCGCTAAGTTCTAAAACGTTCATGTCCGTTTGTTATATGTTTACAATACGACTGCAAAGATAAGAAGAAAATATGAAAAATGGATGAGGAATTAAGAATTATTAGTGACAGGACGTTAAATAATTGCTAAAATCTTGACAAAAGTTTGGAAGATTGGAGAATAATTACTATATTTGTGGCTCTAAAACTACCTAAGACGATGATACAGGAAAACATTAAGACTCGAGTGGTGGGCGTAGACATCAGTCTGGACCATACGACATTGGCGGTGATTGATGTGCGTGGTAACATGATAGCCAAAGCAGACTTCCCGACAGGCAGCAATCCTAATGTCGGAGACTTTGCCTCGGCCCTCAGTGAGAATATAGTCAATCTGGTGGAGTCGAACGGGGGATACGAAAGCATCCGCTCTGTAGGAATATGTTGTAACAGCTCAAACTTCATGACCGGCTGCATAGAGAATGCGGCCAACCTGCCCTGGAAGGGTGTTGTGCCTCTGGCTGCCATGATGCGTGACCGGATGGGACTGGCTGTGGCATTGGGTAATAATGCCCATGTGCGTGCATTGGGCGAACATGCCTATGGCGTGGCACACGGCATGCGTGACTTCATCCTGATAACGCTGGGCAGCGGCATGGGCAGCTGCATCTTCTCCAACGGTTCTCCTCATCTGGGTCGTGACGGGTTTGCAGGCGAGATAGGCCATACCTGTGCCAAGCACGGCGGTCGCCAGTGCGGCTGCGGCAATTGCGGTTGTCTGGAGATGTACACGTCTGGCAAGGGTATCATCCTGACGGCACAGGAGGTGCTGAGCGAGAGCAGTGAGCCCTCCATGATGCGCCAGGTGGAAAGCCTGACCGTCCCCGTCATTGGCTCATTCTGCAGACAGGGAGACCCGTTGGCGGCAGAGGTCATCCGGCGTGCTGGCTACATGCTGGGTGTGGGACTGGCTAACTATGCCTCGATGGTCAATCCAGAGGCCATCATCTTCACGGGTAGCGTCATTCGCTCGGCAGAAGAGCTGTTGGAACCGGCGCTGGAAGCTTTTAACTCGCATGTGTTCCACAATGTCGAGGGCAAGGTCAAGTTCCTGAAGTCGCAGTTCGACGAGAGTGATGCCAATCTGTTAGGTGCCAGTGTGCTGGCATGGAATGTGAAGGAGTACTCGTTGTTTAAGTAAAGTAAATAAGAGGAGGTGCAACATGAGTCAGACAGTTAAGACCCGAGTAGTGGGCGTAGATATTGGCGTGGAGTTTACGACATACGCCATTGTGGATATTCGCGGCATGATTATTGCCGACGATCGCATCCGTACCGCTGACTATCCCAACGTGAATGAGTTTGTGAATGTGCTCAGCGAGAAGATTGTGACGATTGTTGAGGCTAATGGTGGCTACGAGACGGTACGCTCCGTTGGCATCAGTGCTCCCAGTGGCAATTTCCTGACGGGTTGCATTGAGAATGCCGGCAATATGCCGTGGAAAGGCGTAGTCCCGCTGGCTGCCATGCTGCGCGACCGTCTGGGACTGGCCGTGGCGCTGGGCAATGACGCCCACGTGACAGCCATTGGCGAAAATATCTACGGTTCGGCTCATGGCATGAAAGACTTCATCGTCGTCTCTCTGGGACACGGAGGCGTGGGCAGCTGTTTCTTCTCTCAGGGACGGCCCCATCTGGGAGCCAACGGCTCTGCAGGCGAGGTCGGACATATCTGTGTGGCTGACGGCGGTCGCCGCTGTGGCTGTGGCCGTATGGGCTGTCTGGAGGAATATGCATCCAAGCGCGGCATAGCCCAGACTGCCCGTGAGGTGATGGCCGAGAGCGACGGGCCCAGCCTGCTGCGCTCGCTGGACGAACTGACGCCTGCGGCCATCGGCGCCTGTTGTGACCAGGGCGACGAAATGGCACTGGAGGTCTATCGGCGTACGGGTGAGATGTTAGGGATAGGATTGTCAACCTATGCTTCTGTCCTGAATCCCGAGGCTATCATCCTGACAGGCGAGCTGACGCCGGCGTGGAAATGGCTGGAGGAGCCGACACAGCAGTCCTTCGACGAGCATGTGTTCCCCAATATCCGCGGCAAGGTTCCTATGATGGTGTCTATCATCAAGGACAGCGAGCGTGACGTGGTAGGTGCCAGTGCCCTGGCCTGGGAAGTAGAAGAGTATTCATTATTTAAATAAACTAACTATTATCATATTAACTATTTGCAAAATGGAAGAAGATGTAATCAAATCGCGTGTCGTTGGTGTAGACATCAGCAATGAACGTACAACTTATGCCATTGTCGACATTCGTGGCAACATTATCGCAGAGGATGGCTTCACGACCAGTGAATATCCTGATATCAGCGAGTTTGTAACCAAACTGTCGGAGAGCATGATAGCACTGATGGAGGCCAACGGAGGCTTCATGAGTGTTCGCTCTGTGGGCATCAGTTGTCCGAGTGCCGATTCGCTGACGGGTAGCATTGTCAATGCGCCCAATCTGCCTTGGAAGGGCGTCGTCCCGCTGGCCGCCATGCTGCGCGACAGGATGGGAATGGCTGTGGCGCTGGGAAATGACGCCCATGTGGCAGCTTTGGGAGAGTATAGCTATGGCATCGCCCACGGCATGAACGATTTCGTGGTTGTCAGCATCGGTGTCGGAGTGGGCAGCAGCTTCTTCTCGCACGGACGCGGGCATAAAGGCTTCCGAGGCTTCTCCGGTGAGGTAGGCCATGCCTGCATTGTCGATTACGGGCGCAAGTGCGGTTGTGGCAAGGAAGGTTGTCTGGAGGCTTATTGCGGTGCGAAGGGTATTGTGCAGACCGCCCGTGAAGTGATGGCAGAAAACAGTGCTCCGTCACTCATGAGCCAGCAGGAAAGACTCTCGCCGCGCACCATTGCGGCATGCTGTGACCAGGGCGACGAACTGGCTATCGAGGTTTATCGCCGTACAGGTTACTTGCTGGGTATCGGTCTGGCAAACTATGCATCCATCGTCGACCCGCAGGCCATCATCCTGACAGGCGGCATCTCCCATGCCGGCAAGTGGCTTTTGGAACCCCTTCGCAAGTCGTTCGACGAACACGTGTTCCAGAATATGCGTGGAGACATCAAGATTATCGTCTCACGCCTGAACGACCACGAGCGCGAGGTTCTTGGCTCCAGCGCACTGGCCTGGGAAGTACCGGAGTATTCACTTTTTAAATAAACAAAACACAACAGGATATGGAACATGCAAAGGCAAAGTCTAAAAGCCGCGTAGTAGGTGTCGACATCGGTGTCGCCCAGACCACCTATGCCATCGTTGACATACGTGGCAACATCATAGCCCAGGAAGCCTTCAGCACTGACGAGTATCAGAGCGTCGACTCCTTTGTGGCGGTGCTGTGTGACCGTATCGTGTCCTTCGTCGAGGCTCATGGCGGCTACGAGAGCGTACGGTCCGTAGGCGTATGCTGTCCCAGCAGCAACTTCATGACGGGATGTATAGTCAATGCGCCTAATCTGCCTTGGAAGGGAGTGATTCCCTTGGCAGCCATGATGCGCGACCGGATGGGACTGGCCGTAGCACTGGCCAACAACTCACAGTGCATAGCCCTTGGCGAACAGACGTTTGGCATTGCGCACGGCATGAAGGATTTTATCATCATCACGCTGGGCCACGGCATGGGCAGCTGCATATTCAGCGCTGGCAAATGGCATCTGGGACATCACGGATTTGCCGGTGAGATAGGTCATACCTGTGTCGTACCCGAGGGACGTGAGTGTGGCTGCGGCCATCTAGGCTGTCTGGAGACCTATTGTGCCGAACGGGGTATTCTGCGTACGGCCAGGGAACTGATGGAGGAGAGCCAGGAGCCTTCGAAGATGCGACAGGTAGAGAAACTCACGCCGAAGATTATTACAGAACTGTGCGAGATGGGCGATCCGCTGGCCATCGAGGTCTATCGGCGTACGGGCGAGATGCTTGGACTCGGTTTGGCAAACTATGCCTCCATCCTGAATCCCGAGGGTATCATCCTTACAGGTGGCATTCCTCATGCGGGACGGTGGCTGCTGGAGCCTGCTATGGAGTCGTTTGAGGCCCATGTGTTCCGCAATATCCAGGGCAAGACAAAATTATTGGTGTCCATTCTTAAGGATGGTGAGCGCGACGTACTTGGTGCCAGTGTCGTAGCATGGATGGTCAAGGAGTATTCACTTTTCTTATAGGCATGAATGTAGAGCGAATCAACCAGATAATATATGAAAAGCCCAATTTGAGTACCGCCCTCGGAATGGAGTTTATCTCCACTCCCGAGGACGATACCTGTATGGCGCGGATGAAGGTGGACGAACGTAATCGCCAGCCGTTTGGATTCCTCAGTGGCGGAGCCTCGCTGGCACTGGCTGAGAATGTGGCTGGTGTTGGCTCTTCGGCCCTTTGTCCTGACAGTGCCTGTGTTGGCATAGAGGTCAGTGGCAGCCACGTGCAGGCTGTCTCTGAGGGCGATACCGTGACGGCATTTGCCCGCCTGCAGCATCGGGGCAAGACGCTGCATGTGTGGAATGTCGATATCAAGAACTCGGCAGGCGAGCTGATATCGACAGTTCGTGTTACCAACTATGTCATTAAGCAAAAGAAACATTCATGACGGGATTTGCACTCTTTCGTCTGCCATACGCCCAGGAGTGTACGCTGCTCTCTGGCGAGGTTGTGGAGCTCTTTTCCTGCATCGAACTGACTGGTCGGCAAGGCTTTGTTGTTGCACCGTTTGCCCCGTCTGCGGAAAGACCGCTTTTGGTCATACGGCCTGACCACGTGGATTCTGGCTGTCTTTCTGATATTTCCGACGTATCCTGTGTCTCAGGAACAGATGGATTGTTCAGCCTTTCCGGAGCCTCAGACCATTCGCGTGCAGACTATCATATAGACTTCGCCAACTTTCACGCCCGACTGCTGAGTGGTGAGTTTCAGAAGCTGGTGCTGTCGCGGAGCATCAGTGTCGCGCGTCAGGGTGGCGAAACGCCACTTGACTTGTTTTGTAGCGCCAGTGAACGCTACCCGCGTATGTTTATCTCGTTGGTCTATACGCCTCAGAGCGGCATGTGGCTGGCTGCTACGCCGGAGATCCTGCTGGCCGGAAGCAACGATGAATGGCAGACCGTAGCCCTGGCAGGTACAATGCCGTTTAGCGACGAGGTGCTGTGGAGTGACAAGAATATTCAGGAGCAGCGTTATGTGGCGACCTATGTGACCGAGCAGCTGGAGCGGTTTACCGGCCATTTCACGGAAGACGGCCCGCATACCGTTCGCGCCGGCCATCTGGCTCATCTGCGCAGTGACTTCCGTTTTACCTTATATCCTCATACGCCTGTGGGCGAACTGTTGCAGGCATTGCATCCTACACCAGCCGTCTGTGGTCTGCCTAAGCAGGAGGCTTTTCGCTTTATCTTGCAGAATGAGCACCATAACCGTTCATACTACAGCGGGTTTATGGGCCCTCTGTTCGTGGATGGCAAGACTCATCTTTTTGTCACCCTGCGCTGTATGCAGATTTTCCAGGATGGCTACAGGCTCTATGCCGGCGGCGGTCTGCTGACGGATAGCGACGAGGAACAGGAATGGCAGGAAACGGAGACCAAGTTGGACACCATGCGTAATATTATATATAATAATGTATAGCAACAAAGAGAATGTCAATATCCTGACCAGCCTGCTCGTATCAGCAGGCATAAAGCATGCTGTGGTATGTCCTGGCAGCCGTAATGCCCCCATCGTGCATAACCTCAACGAGTGTCCTGATATTCAGTGCTATCCCGTGACCGATGAGCGTAGCGCAGGCTTCTATGCCCTGGGTATGGCTTTGTGTATGACAGAGCCTGTCGCCGTCTGTGTCACCAGTGGTACCGCATTGTTGAACTTGGCTCCTGCTGTGGCAGAGGCTTATTACCAGCACGTTCCGTTGATCGTGATTTCTGCAGACCGTCCCCCACAATGGATAGACCAGCTTGATGGTCAGACACTGCCACAACCCGATGCCCTTGGCCGTTTCGTCGAGCGTAGCGTAAGCTTGCCTGAGGTTACTGATGCAGAGAGTCGTTGGTATTGCAACCGCCTGGTTAATGAGGCACTTGTTGTACGCTATGCCCCTGTCCATATCAATGTTCCCATCACGGAACCATTGTTTGAGTTTACCGTGGAGCAGTTGCCGATGGAAAGGAAAATAGAGTTGGTGCCTGCTGATATCCAGCCACATATCCTGTCACATGTTGTCCGAATGTTCATGCAGGCAAAGCGCCCTATGCTGATAGCGGGACAGCCCATGAATCCCAACTACGACGAGGCAGTCTGTCTGGTGCAGAATGATGAGCGTTATGTACCTGATTTTGTGCTCTACACGGGTGGCAGTATTGTCAGCAAGCGGCTGAAGCACTTTCTGCGCAAGGCCAGGGAGACGTGGGTGGTCAACGAGACGGGTGAGGTAACGGACACGTTTCAGAATCTGACGCGGGTCTTCGTGGGCGATGGTGCCGTGGTGGCAGATCAGGTACGTTTCATATTGGAGCAACAACCGCATCCCTTTGTGCAACTTTGGGACGAGTTGCTGGCCAAGGTACGTCAACATGCTGAAACTTATGTTCCCGCCTATTCGCAGATGGCCGTGGTGAAGTGTTTTGAGGATACCATTGGTGACATCGCTGTCCATTATGGCAATAGTTCGGCCATTCGCCTGGCCAATATCTATGCACGCCATCCAGTGTGGTGCAATCGCGGTGTTAACGGTATAGAAGGCTCTTTGTCTACGGCGGCGGGCTTCTCTGTCGTAGTCGACGAAAAGGTAGCCTGTGTGCTGGGCGACCTAAGCTTCTTCTACGATCAGAATGCGTTGTGGAACCAGAACTTGAAGGGGAATTTCCGCATCCTTCTGCTGAACAATGGCAAGGGCGGAATCTTTAATATGCTGCGAGGGTTGGAGCAGAGCCCTGCCCGCGACAAGTTTGTTGCTGCCGAGCATCATACCACAGCCAAGGGCATCTGCCGGCAGAACGGGGTTGTCTATCTGAAAGCTTCCGATATAGATGAGATGCGTCAGGGCATTGACACCTTATTAAATATAGAGAGCGATCGCCCTGTCCTGCTTGAAGTCTTTACCGACCCCAATGAAGACGAGCGTGTGCTCAGGAACTATTACCGTAGCCTTAGTATTTGAATGAGGAACCGCCGACAAACTCGCGCATAATAGAGGTGGGGGGTATCTCCTTGTCGCTGACGGGCAGGAAGAAGCGAATGAACTTCAGCAGTCGATGGGCTTCGGCATACTCAGGACAGTTTTTTGGCACTTGGGTTAGAATGAGTTCTGCATGGGTGCGGAGAACGGCAAATTCAATATTGAGTGCCGAGTTGAACATGACGTCAGCCGTTTCCTGGAAGGGGAATATCCATTGGTCTTCGGCTGCCAGCACATTCTTCCACTGGCTGATGGTCTCTTGTGCAGTGTAGGCGCCCTTGTTGTAGTCGCGGATGATGCGTCGCAGCAGACGGTTGTCACGCGTTGGTATCCAGTTGTGGTCGTCCAGCGAGATGCTGGTCAGTGCTGAGATGTAAATCTTGTATTTTACGTCGTCTTGTATCTTTTGCGTCAGCAGAGGGTTGAGGGCGTGTATGCCCTCGATGATGAGTACGGTGTCGTTGGATAGCTTGAGCTTCTTGCCGTTCCACTCGCGCTTGCCGGTGACGAAGTTGTATTCAGGCACCTCTACGCGTTCGCCGCGCATCAGTCGCTGTAGGTGGTCTTCCAGCAGTGTGTACTCAACGGTCTCAATATTGTCGAAGTCGTAGTCGCCGTTAGGTAGCCGGGGGGTGTCGACACGATTGACGAAGTAGTCGTCGGTTGAGAAGGATATGGGTCTGAGTCCGCAGGCCAGCAGCTGTATGCTGAGTCGCTTGCAGAAGGTTGTCTTGCCCGAGCTGGAAGGTCCGGTGATAAGTACCAGTCGGACGGGGGTCTGTTCACGATGGAACCGGCGGTCTATCTCTTCGGCTATCTGTACTATTTTCTTTTCCTGCAGAGCCTCGCTGACCTGTATGAGCTCTGAAGCATGACCTCGTTGAACGGCTTTGTTGACATCGCCGGCGTTAGAGAGTCGCATGATGATGTCCCAGCGGGTCTTCTCTGCAAACATCTCGAAGGTCTTAGGCTGTTCCACCCACTGGGCTATCTGGGTGGGATTGTTCCAGTCGGGCACCTGTAACAGCAGTCCCTGTTCGTAGCGCTGCAGTCCCCAGACGCGCAGGTAACCTGCCGAGGGAACGAGGGGCCCGTAGTAGTAGTCGACGGTGTCCCCCAGGGTGTAGTAATCGGAGTATATCTGGCCGCTGGTCTCGAGCAGTTTCACCTTGTCGGAGAAACCGCGGTCGGTGAACACGCGGATGGCCTCCTCGTTGGTGGCCTCGGTGCGGCGGAAGGGCATGTCAAGGTCGATAATCTCCTGCATCCGTGCCTTGATGTTCTCTACGTCCTCGTCGGTCAGTGGTTCGTTGCCCCGCTTCTTGAAGTTGCAGTAGTAGCCACGGCACAGGGAGTGCTCGACAAAGAGTTTGGAACCTGGGAAAATATCCTGTGTCGCTTTGTAGAGCACGAACGACAGGGAACGGACGTAGACGCGGTGACCTGAGCCCTCGCGGGCATCCAGGAACTCAACGTCACGGTTCTGGTAGAGCCGGAACTTCAGTCCTTGTGGCACGTTGTTGACTTTGGCCGACACCACGGGGTAGGACAGTTGTATCTCGTCGGAAAACTCTTGATACACGTCCAGCAGTGATGTCCCTTCAGGGAAACTCTTGGTCACGTTGTTGTTTTTGCAGCGTATTTGTAGCATAGTTATCGGTATTTTGTCTGCAAAGGTAATGAAAAATAAATAAAAATGCGTAACTTTGCAGCAAAAAAGAGAGACCTTATGGAACAAAGACAATGGAAAGAGATTAGGAAGTTCGAGGAAATTCTGCTCGAAGAGTACGACGGCATAGCCAAGATTACCATCAACCGTCCGCGCTACCGCAACGCCTTTACGCCGAAGACGACGCTGGAGCTGAGTCTGGCTTTTGCACTGGTACGCGAGTTGCAGCGCATCCGCGTCGTGCTGCTGACGGGCGCCATGAGCGAGGTGCCTGAGGGACAGCGGCCTGAAGACGTCAAGCATGCCTTCTGCTCCGGCGGCGACATGCATGTCAAGGGCCGTGGCGGGTACATTGATGACGAGGGCGTTCCCCGACTGTCTGTGCTCGATGTACAGATGCAGATACGCCGTCTGCCCAAGCCTGTCATAGCTATGGTCAACGGTTATGCCATCGGCGGCGGCCACGTGCTGCACCTGGTGTGCGACCTGACTATCGCGTCCGAGAATGCCATCTTCGGACAGACCGGCCCCAAGGTAGGTTCCTTCGATGCAGGCTTCGGCTCCAGCTATCTAGCTCGTATCGTCGGCCAGAAGAAGGCTCGCGAGATATGGTTCCTCTGTCGTCAGTATTCGGCGCAGGAGGCTCTTGACATGGGGTTGGTCAATAAGGTCGTACCCCTGGCAGAGCTGGAGGATGAGTGTGTGGCGTGGGCCAGGCAAATGATGCTCCACTCGCCCATAGCCCTCCGCATGATTAAGGCCGGACTCAATGCCGAGCTTGACGGACAGGCAGGCATCCAGCAGTTGGCTGGCGATGCCACCATGCTCTACTACTTCCTTGATGAGGCTCAGGAGGGCGGCCGTGCTTTCCTCGAGAAGCGCAAGCCTGACTTCGACCAATATCCCCAGATTCCATGAAGATACAGATAGAGGAGCGCGTGCTCCATTTCAAGCAGCCGGCAGGAACGAGCCGTGGCGTGTATACCGAGCGTAGGATATGGCTGGTGCGTGTGTCTGACGGTTTGGCCGTCGGTATAGGCGAGTGTGCACCACTGCCCCAGTTGAGTTGTGACGATATACCGGACTATGGTGAGGTGTTCCGGCGGTTCTGCGACGAGGTGGAACGGACGGGTGAGATACCGTACGAAGCCATGCGCGACTATCCGTCCATGCTTTTCGGTTTGGAAACTGCTCTGCTGAACCTGCAACATGGAGACCTGCTTTTCGACACCGCCTTCAGCCGGGGTGAGGCAGGTATCCCCATCAACGGACTTGTGTGGATGGGCAGCTACGACGAGATGCTACAGCGCATCGAACAGAAGTTACAGCAGGGCTTCCATTGCGTCAAGCTGAAGATAGGAGCCATTGACTTCGAACAGGAACTCGATTTGGTGAAGCACATCCGTAGCCGCTTCAGCTTCCACGATGTCCAGCTGCGCCTTGATGCCAACGGCGCCTTCCCCTTCGAAGAGGCACTTTATAAGCTTGAACTGCTCTCGCAGTATGCCATCCATAGCATTGAGCAGCCCATCCGGGCTGGTCAGTGGGCCTACATGGCAGAGCTCTGTCGTGAGTCACCTCTGCCCATTGCGCTCGATGAAGAGCTCATAGGCGTCAGCGACCGCGAGATGAAGCACCACATGCTCAACATCATAAAACCCCGCTACATCATCCTTAAACCCTCGCTCCATGGCGGTATGGCAGGCTGTCGCGAGTGGATAGCTGCCGCCCGCGATATGGGCATTGGCTCTTGGATTACCTCTGCCCTTGAGAGTAACATCGGGCTTCGGGCTGTCGCCCAGTTTTGCAGCAGTGTGTATGGCGACGCCGTCACCACGCCTCAGGGATTGGGGACTGGTCAGCTTTTTACGGATAATATTCCCATGCCGCTCGAGATTCGCGGTGACCAGCTATGGACTTACAGGAATTCTTAGCCGACTGGCATAGTGACAGCCCTACGCTGCTGGTGCATACCAGTGGCTCGACGGGACAGCCCAAGCCCCTTTGGGTCGAGAAACAACGCATGGAGGCGTCGGCACGGATGACGTGTCGTTTCCTGCGTCTTCATGAAGGCGACACAGCACTGCTCTGCATGCCGTTAGACTATATTGCAGGTAAGATGATGGTGGTGCGGGCACTGACCTGCGGACTGCGTCTTGTCAGTGTAGACCCGAAAGGCTGTCCTTCATGGGACGGCCCTGTTGATTTAGCTGCCATGGTACCTTTGCAGGTATGGAACTTATTACACGAGGCCCCTTCCCGTTTGCAACAGGTTCGCCATCTGCTCATCGGCGGCGGTGCTGTCAACGACGAGCTGGCTGGGATGCTGAAGGAATTCCCTCATGCAGTTTGGAGCACCTACGGCATGACAGAGACCCTGTCGCACATCGCCCTGCGCCGGCTGAATGGTCCGGATGCCAGCGAGTGGTATACTCCTTTCGAGGGCGTTCACGTGTCGCTCAGTGCAGACGGCTGTCTGGTTATCGACGCGCCTGCCGTTCATGAAGGTGTTCTCGTGACCAATGATATTGCAGAACTTGAAGGTCGGCATTTTCGTATCTTGGGTCGTAAGGACAATGTGGTCTGTTCTGGCGGCATCAAAATACATATAGAAGAAGTAGAGCGCCGGTTGTCCCCTCATCTGCGTGTGCCTTTTATTGTTACCAAGGCTCCAGACGAGAAACTCGGCGAGCAGTTGGTGCTGCTCACCGAGTCGCAAGATATCTCTCAAATAATGGCTGTCTGTCGTCAGGTCCTGCCTCGCTACTGGCAACCACGCCGTTTCCTGACTGTCGACAAAGTCCCTATGACAGAGACAGGCAAACCGGCCCGTAAGGAAGCGGAACGGCTGGCTCAGAACTCACGGTAGAAGTCCAGTGCTTCCTTGATTTCCTCTTCGGTGGCCGTCTGGTTGATGCGGATGTCGCCGATGCCGCCCAGCAGTGTGAAGTTAATGCTATTGCCCGTATTCTTCTTGTCGTGGTGCATCAGTTCTATCAGGTGCGGATAGTCGTCGCAGGTAATAGCCATACGCCCATAGTGCTCCCGGATGAACGAGACCGTCTGGCGCATTTTGTCCTGCGGGAACCCCGTCTTTACACAGCACAGATACAGTTCAGGTATCAGTCCCCATGCCACGGCATAGCCATGCAGCACGGGCTTGCGCTCAAGTGCCAGCGACTCGAAGGCATGACCGGCAGTATGGCCCAGGTTCAGTGCCTTGCGGAGCCCCTGCTCCGTTGGGTCCTCGGTGACTATGTGCTGCTTGACGGCCACGCTCTTGGCCACCATCTGCTGAAGTGTCTGGAGTGCGGTAGTAGACTCTAAATTAAACTTCAGCAGCCCGGCCCAGTGCTCTTCACAGTCGATAAGTCCGTGTTTCAGCATTTCGGCATAGCCGGAGAGCATGTTCTCGTGGTCCATGGTCTTGAGGAACGTGGTATCCAGGATGACGGTCTGTGCATTGTTGAATACGCCAATCTCGTTTTTCAGTCCGCCGAAGTTGATGCCCGTCTTGCCGCCTACACTGGCATCTACCATCGACAGCAGCGTGGTTGGTATATTAATATAAGGTATGCCGCGCTTGAACGTGGATGCAGCAAAACCGCCCAGGTCGGTCACCATGCCTCCCCCCAGATTCACCATCAGCGAATGGCGCGTGGCACCCATGCGCTGCAGCTCGGCCCAGACATGGCTCAGCGAGTCCAGCGTCTTGTTGGCATCGGTAGCTCCGATGGTGATAGACTGTGCCTCCGCCATGCACTGGTAGCCGGCTATGACAGGCAGGCATAGCTGGCGGGTCGTTTCGTCGGTCAGTACGAATAGTTTGTCGTGTGGACATGCGCTGATGGCACTGCTCAGTGCTGTCTGCAGGTCTTCTGAGATAATGACTTTCTGGGGTTCCATATCGTTTGGTTTTGCGTGTTGTTTTTTTTTGCGTGCAAAGGTACGATTTAGCGAGAACAAAACAAAATAATTCTTTCATTTTCTTTAAACCTTCCGAGATTCTTTGCGTCATATTTACCGTAAACCAACAAATAATATGGATTGTAAACATCTTCTCTTGCTTTTGCTGATGCCCTTTGTGGCCGTGGTGGCTATGGCACAGCGCAACATAACCGGTACGGTGGTTGAAAACGAAACGGGCGACGCCATTCCCCAGACGTCGGTCAGGCTGTTGCGTACGGACAGCACGCTGGTCAAGGGTGCCTTGACCAATCTGGATGGTAAGTTCACGCTGACGGCTCCTGCTGCCGGCAGGTTTATTGTGCAGGTTACGTGTGTGGGCTTTAAGCCATACACCAAGCGTGTCACCATCAGTGGTGACAAGAATGTGGCTCTGGGTACTATCAGTTTGAAGCCCGATGCCATCATGCTGAAGGGGGCCACCGTGACGGGACAGGCGGCCAAGGTGACGCTGAAGGCCGATACCTTTGTCTACAATGCCTCTGCCTACCGCACTCCGGAGGGCTCGGTGGTCGAGGAACTGGTGAAGCGTCTGCCTGGAGCGCAGGTTGACGACGACGGCAAGATTACCATCAACGGCAAGGAGGTGAAGAAGATTATGGTGGACGGTAAGGAGTTCATGACGGGTGACACAAAGACGGCTATGAAGAACCTGCCTACCTCTATCATAGAGCGCGTCAAGGCCTACGACCAGAAGAGCGACCTGGCCCGTGTCAGCGGTATTGACGACGGCGAGGAGGAAACGGTGCTCGACTTCGGCATCAAGCAAGGCATGAACAAAGGTCTTATGCTCAATGCCGACCTGGCAGCAGGAACGAAGGACCGCTATAGCAGCCGTATCTTTGGCGGTTGGATGAAAGACGACCTGAAGCTGTTTCTCATGACCAGCGCCAACAATGTCAATGACATGGGCTTCGGTACGGGAGGAGGTCGTTTCGGTGGTGGCCGCCAGGGTCTGATAGCGACGAAGATGACGGGTGTGAACCTGAACTACGAGAAGAAAGACCTGATGAAGCTGGATGGCAGCGTGCGCTGGAACCACAGCGACGGCGATGCGCTCGTGCGCCGCTCTACGGAGGACTTTATGAGCAGCACGTCGTCCACCTTCGGTAACAGCCTGAACAGTAATCTGTCGCGCTCCAACAGCTGGGATGCCCGTATGCGACTGGAGTGGACGCCGGACTCGATGACCAACATCATGTTCCGTCCGCAGTTCCGTTATAACTCCAGCGACGGGCTGAGCGAGGGAAGTAGTGCCACCTTCAACGCTGACCCATACGGATTCCCCCAGATTACCAATCCCTTGGAACAGCTGGACGAGCTTGTTGGCGAGGGCGTGGTCAAGAATAGCAACCTGAGCAACTCCACCACCTATAGTGATTCCAAGTCAGTCAGTGGCTGGGCACAGCTGAACCGCAAGCTGAGCACCAACGGTCGTAATATTACGTTCCGTCTGGGCGGTAACTACAGTGAAGGCATGAGTAAGTCGTTCTCCAACGACTCGGTGAACTACTATCAGTTTGCCAACGACTCGGTCTATCAGGCCAACCGCTATGCCGTAACACCCACCAAGAACTGGGACTATAGTATCCGCGCTACCTATAGCGAGCCCATCTTCGACCGAACTTATCTGCAGTTCTCATATCAGTATCAGTATAAGTACACCAAGAGCGACCGCGGTACCTACGACTTCAGCCAGCTGGGACTGCCGTTCTTCAGCGTAGTCCCTGCTTATCGCGGATGGGATAACTATCTTTCCATGCTTGGCACGTCGCCGTTGGAGGACTACCGTGACGACGATCTGAGCCGTTTCTCGGAATACAAGAACTACATCCATACGGCAGAGGTTGCACTGCGCGTTACCCGTAAGGACTATAACCTGAATGTCGGTTTCCAGGTGATGCCTCAGAAGTCGCACTTCACGCAGGACTACCAGGGCGTTCACGCTGACACCACGCGTACGGTGACTAACTTCTCGCCCACGGCCGATTTCCGGTGGAAGATTTCCAAGGTCAGCCAGTTGCGCTTCACTTATCGTGGCACCAGCAGCCAGCCTTCCATGAGCGACCTGTTGGATATCACCGACGACTCGAACCCGCTGAACATCAAGAGGGGTAACCCGGGACTGAAGCCCTCTTTCACGCAGAACTTCCGTATGTTCTACAACAACTACATCCAGAGTCATCAGCGTAGCATCATGGCTCACCTGAACTTCCAGACGACCAGCAACAGCATCTCTAATATGGTGACTTACGACGAGAAGACGGGTGGCCGTACCACACGTCCCGAGAATATCAACGGCAACTGGAATGTCTTTGGCATGTTCATGTTCAATACGGCCATCGACTCGACGGGCTTCTTCAACGTGAATACCTTCACCACGCTGCGCTATGCCAATAGCGTGGGCTACGTCAGCGTAGACAGGAATTCCAATTCACAGGAGTCGACAACACGTACCACTACTGCCAGCGAGCGCATAGCCGGCAGCTATCGTAACGACTGGCTGGAGTTTGAACTGAATGGCTCGCTGGAGTATATGCATGCACGTAGCGTCTTGCAGGAGAACAACAACCTTGATACCTGGACCTTCTCCTATGGTGCCAGCCTCATGCTGACGGCTCCCTGGGGAACTCAGTTGTCCACAGGCATGAACATGAATTCGCGCCGCGGCTATAATGATGCGTCGATGAATACCAACGAGCTCATCTGGAACGCCCAGCTGTCGCAGTCCTTCCTGCGCGGCAATGCACTCACCTTGTCGCTTCAGTTCTACGACATCCTGCATCAGCAGTCTAACTTCAGCCGTGCCATCTCTGCCATGCAGCGCAGCGATACAGAGTATAACGCCATTACCAGCTATGCCATGTTGCACGTCATCTACAAGCTGAACATCTTTGGCGGCATGTCCAACATGCGTGGACCTGGAGGCCCTGGTGGCCGTGAGGGCCGAGGCGGACGCGGAGGCTTTGGTGGCGGACGCCCTGGTGGCGGCTTTGGCGGCGGACGTCCCGGCCGCTTTTAATCTTCCTTTCGGTCGTCAATGTTGTCACCCTCGGTAGGAGCCAGCTCCTCCTCGAAGTCGGTGATGCCTGCCTTGACCAGAATGTCGTACCACTGGATGAGCTTCTTGATGTGACTGTTCTGTACGCGGTCCTGGTCCCAGTCGGGCAGTACCTTTGAGAAGTAGTCGTGCAGCTCCTGGGGAGTCGCCTTCTTGAAGTTCACGCTGGAGGGCTTGCCCTCTTCCAGGTCCCGCATGGAGGCGAGTACCTTCATCAGGGGGACGTCCTCAGTTTCCGTGAACATGGCAATATCGGCCAGTGAGGTAATGCGGTCGGTGCCGAAGGCGGGCATGCGCTTGTGGGTGTCGTCCAATGCCTCGACGATGAGGCTGTTCTTGGCACGTGATACTAACTTGTAAAGTCCCGGTTTGCCCGAGATGGCTAAAATGGTCTGTTTCATACGTTTTTCGTTATGTCGTTATTCGTTATATCGTTATTTGTCATGTCGATGTCTCGATGAATCGACTTTAATAAAGTCTCTATCTGGCTGTCAATGTCGGCAGTCCCGTCATTGACGATTTCGTAGTCGGCAAGTGCCCTGACACGTTCTTGCGGCCACTGGCGGTTGAGCCATTGCAGGGCTTTCTCATGGCTGATGTTGTCACGCAGCATCACGCGCTGCATGCGCAACTCGTCAGGAGCCGTGACTACCACCACCCTGTCCATCAGCCGATAGGCGCCAGACTCATACATGATGGCACTCTCCATCCATGTCATGCCGCTTTGCTCAAAATCCTGGAATACGGCAGGGTGGATGATGTTGTTAATGGCTTGTTGATTGTTCTCGCTGGCCAGCAGAAAACGGCTGATGGCAGCCTTGTCCAGCGAGCCTACAAGCCCGATGAGTTGCTGTTGCAGCTTGGGAGAAGTACGTACCAGACGTTTGGCTGCTGCGTCGCAGTCATATACCTCAATGCCGTGCTTGGCTAAGCGCTTGCACACATAGCTCTTGCCAGAGCCGATGCCTCCTGCAATACCTATCTTCATTCGTCCTCTTCTATCAGATAGTCCACCTGTTTGACGCTCAGCGTAGCACGGCTGATGCCCTGTGGCACGTTGCGCAGGTAGATGTTACACTTTTCGGAGGGCTTCTGCGTAATCTCCAGATAGTCGGCCACCACGCTGAAATCCTCTTCATGCAGGCTCTTGATGTCGCTTACGCCGGCCACGAAGTTGACCCTGACCTTGGCAGGGAACGTGCGCAATACCTTGCCGGGCGGCAGGTTGATGCACTTGACGGGAATGTTGATGCCTTCCTCTGTCAGCACGTCAGTATAGAATGATATGGAGATACGCTCGGGCACCACCTTGACGTCGTTCGGATGAGCCAGTTTGCATTGCACGGTCAGCGTGTCGCGGAAACCGACGTAGTTCAGCGGTTCGCTATAGATAGCGCGGATGCTGTCGAGCTTCTCACGCGAGGCATAGACGTCAACGCTGTCGGGCGAATAGATGACGTTCGAGATGAAGTAGAGCTGTTCTGGAATGACGCGTCCCGTCCAGTGCACTGAGACACGCTTGCGTTCACCGTTGTTGTAGAAGAACTCCAGCTTCTCGGGTTTGACGGCCGTTATCTTGGACGATGTCTCCAATTTCTGCTCAGCCAGCCGCTTGAGGTCTGTTTGCGGCACAATACCGCCTCCGTTGCCGCGGTCGTAGTTCTTGTAGTTGACGGTCAGCGCGGGCCGCTTCTCGCCGTAGAGGTAGGAAATCAGCATCCATCCTTTGTCGCGAATGGTGAAGCGGACCGTATCAATGCTGGGTGAGGTGAGGACGACATTCTTGGGAATGTTGACAATGCGTACAGGCACCTTCACCTCCTTCTCGTACGTCTCGTTGAGGGTCAGGATGAGCCAGAAGACGGCAGAGAGCAGCACGAAGAACATGAAAATAAAGAACTGCTTGTTCATGTTGCTGAACAAGAAGTTCCTGATGTCCTGATATAGTTTGCTGCTTCTCAACGCTACCCCCTAACTCTCAACGCTACACTATTTCTGTACGGGGGTGCTGGACATGTCCTTGAAGACGTAGCTCTTGTCAACCTTGATGACCACACCATCGGCAATCTTCACCTCGATGATACCCGTAGCCAGGTCAATCTTCTTGACTGTGCCGTAGATTCCACCGCCAGTGACGACCTCAGCACCCTCGGCCAGTGAGTTCTGGAAGTTCTGAATTTCCTTCTGACGCTTCTGCTGTGGGCGAATCATGAAGAAATACATGATGGCGAAGATGGCAACCATCATAATGATGAAACTCATGCCACCACCGCCTTGGGCGGCCTGGGCTGCTAAAATAATCTGTGTCATTGTCTTTATAGTTAATTGTTATTATTTCACTTGTTTCAGCAGGCGCCCTGTCTCTACCAAATGGTGGGCTATGGCGTCTAACATGCCGTTGATGTAGCCGGCACTCTTCGGGGTGGAGTAGAGTTTGGCCAGCTCCATGTATTCATTAATGGTGACGCTGACGGGTATGCTGGGGAAGGTCATCATCTCAGCAATGGCAATCTGCATGATGACAATGTCCATATAAGCCAGACGCGAGAAGTCCCAGTTGCGCGAGGCCTCGCTCATGAAGTGCTGATACTCGTCGGCATTCATGATGGTGGCCCGGAACAGTTTGCGTGCATAGTCCTTGTCTTCCTCTGAGTCATACTCGGGCAGTAGCTCCTGTGTCGAGCTGTTCTTCTCTTCAAAGCGCTTGATGGTTTTCAGCACAAAGGTGTCTACCACCTCCTTGTCATCGTTCCAGTAGAGACTCTGCTCCTCAAGCAGTGCATCCAGGTCAGTGTTGTCCTGAATCAGTGCACGGTAGAGCTTGCGCCATACTTCACGGTCGGACTGATAGTCGTCTTCCGTTGACTCCATATAGTCCTTGTAAATCTGTGTCTCGGTAATCTGTGTGTAGATTTTCTTCAGGAACTCAGGTTCATCGTTCCACGAACTCTTCATAGTCCCCATGAAGTCGTCCAGCATCTTGTTCTGTTCCAGCTGCAGCGCAAAGCGGTTGTCTGCAAACTTGCGCGACGGCATGGGAGTACCTTCGCGCTTGGCCTTCGACTCGGCAACCTCCAAGTGCCGGCGTGACTCGTGGGTAATGCCCACGATCAAGGCCAAAAGATAATTGTAAAGGTCATATGCTTTCGACAGGCTGAACATCAGTTCTTTCTCAGCCGTGTCTATGTTTTTACTGCCGTTCTGATAGTAGGCGTAGGTTAACTGGACTACCTTCGTTCTAATGAGTTCTCTATTAATCATAGCTTCTTTTTCTTTCTCTTTGATACTCTTATCAGCTGCAAAGATAAGCAGATTTCCGCAATTACGCAAGAAAATAAGGGAAAATGCTTCAATTTTTTAAATTATTCGTGATTTACGATTCGTAATTCATAAATATTTCGTACCTTTGCACCCGCTTTTCGCATCGTGTGATGGTGAATTAAGCAAAACGAACTTAATTTTAGAGTAACACATTTATTAATTATGAAAGAGATTAACGTAAACGGTAAGAAGCGCACCGACGTAGGCAAGAAGGCCTCAAAGCTGCTTCGCAAGGAGGGTATGGTTCCCTGCAATCTGTATGGTGAGAAGAAGGGTGAGAACGGTCTGCCTGAGGCTCTGGCTTTCACAGCATCTGCTGCCGAGCTGCGCAAGGCTGTCTACACTCCCCATGTATATGTGGTTAACCTGAACATTGACGGCACTGAGCACAAGGCTATCATCAAGGAGCTCCAGTTCCATCCCACATCTGACGCACTGCTGCATGCAGACTTCTTCGAGATTAACGAGACCAAGGCTATCACCGTTGGTATCCCCGTCAATCTGACTGGTCACGCTCAGGGTGTGCGCGATGGTGGTCGTCTGAACCTCTCTATCCGCAAGATCAATGTTACCGCTCCTTACAAGAACATTCCTGAGAAGCTGGACATTGACGTTACCGAGCTGCAGCTGGGCAAGGCCATCAAGGTTGGTCAGCTGAGTTTCGAGGGTCTGGAGATTGCAACTCCGAAGGAGGTTATCGTCTGCTCTGTCAAGGCTACTCGTGCTTCTCGTTCGGCTGCTGCTGAGGCTGCTGCCGCTGAATAAGTGAAAAGTGAAGAGTGAAAAGTGAATAATTTGCTACCGCTGTCTCATAAGGAGATAGGAACTCCGGAAGGAAATTTTTCACTTTTCACTTTTACCTATTACCTTTAAAATATGGACAAGTATCTTATTGTTGGTTTGGGTAATCCGGGCGACGAGTACGCCGAGACCCGCCACAACACTGGATTTATGGTATTGGACGCTTTTGCTAAGGCGTCCAATATCGTTTTTGAGGATAAACGCTATGGCTTTGTGGCCGAGACCAGCCTGAAGGGGCGTAAGGTGCTGTTGCTGAAACCTACCACATTTATGAACCTCAGTGGCAATGCTGTGCGCTATTGGCTTAACAAGGAGAACATTGACCAGAGCCGTCTGCTTGTCATCAGCGACGATGTGGCACTGCCCTTGGGCGCCTTCCGTCTGAAAGGCAATGGCTCCAATGGCGGTCACAATGGCCTGGGACACATCCAGCAGCTCATCGGACAGCAGTATGCCCGTCTGCGCATGGGCATTGGCAACGACTATCCCGTCGGTTCGCAGATTGACCATGTGCTGGGCCGCTTCCCCGCCGAGGAAATGGAGAAGTTGCAGCCTGCCATCACGCTTGCCGTCGACATCATCAAGAGCTTTGTCTTGGCCGGCATCGACGTTACGATGAATCAGTATAATCGGCTGGGCAAACCCGCCAAACCGGCTCAGCCTGCCTCGCCCACTCAAACCGCTAACCCCACTCATCATGACTAATACATCTGAAGCCCGAATAGACAAGTGGCTGTGGGCTGCCCGCATCTTCAAGACGCGCAGCATTGCTGCCGACGCCATCAAGAATGGTCGCGTCACCATCCAGGGTGTCAACGTCAAACCGTCGCGCATGGTCAAAGCCGGCGAAGTGGTCAGCGTGCGCAAACCGCCCGTGACCTACTCGTTTAAGATTCTGAAGACCATCGAACAGCGGGTAGGGGCGAAGCTGCTGCCCGAAATCTATGAGAATGTGACGACGCCTGACCAGTATGAGCTGTTGGAGATGAACCGCATCAGTGGCTTCGTGAACCGACAGCGCGGTACGGGTCGTCCCACGAAGAAGGACCGTCGTGCACTGGACGAGTTCGTGGGACCGTCCTTGGAGGGCTATGGCGATTTTGACTGGGATTTAGACGACGAAGAAGAAGAGTAATAATATGCTGTTAGATATTCTTTTTATAGTAATCGGCGTGGCGATGGTGCTGTATGGCGCCGACCGCTTGACGGAAGGGGCTTCGGCCCTGGCACGCCGGATGAATGTGCCGGAGATCATCATTGGCCTTACCATTGTGGCTGCCGGTACGTCGGCTCCAGAGTTGTTTGTCAGTTTGGTGTCCGCCCTGAAGGGCACGCCTGACTTGGCCGTGGGAAACGTGGTCGGCTCGAACACCATGAATGCCATGCTTATCGTGGGTTGTGCTGCCATGGTGGCACCTATGACCATCAGTCGTTCGACGGTGAAGAAGGATATACCGTTCAGTGTGGCCGCCTCGGTGCTGTTGATATTGATTGCCCTTGATGCTTTCTTGGGCCGTCTGGACGGCATCCTCCTCTTGGCAGGCTTTGCAGTCTTCATGGCTTACACACTTCGCTCTGCCCATCAGCCCGCCACATCCGCAGAGCCCGCAGCACCCGCTTCCTCCACCAGGCTCTGGCTCAACGTCTTCTACCTTGTCATCGGCTTGGCTATGCTGGTCGTCGGCAGCAATCTCTTTGTCGACTCAGCCTCCAATGTCGCCTTGTCGTTAGGCATCAGCGAGGGCGTGGTTGGTCTGACCGTGGTTGCAGGCGGTACGTCGCTGCCTGAACTGGCTACCAGCGTGGTGGCTGCTCGCAAGGGCCAGTCGGCCATTGCCATTGGCAATGTCATTGGCTCCAATGTCTTTAACATCCTGCTCATCTTGGGCCTGACGGCCACCATCAGTCCCCTGCAAATACAAGGCATCACCACCCTTGACATGGCAGTGATGCTGGTGTCCGTAGCTCTTGTCTGGCTCTTCTCTTTTACCCGTTATACGGTAGAGCGTTGGGAGGGAGCCGTGCTTGTCATCGGCTATCTGGTCTATCTCAGCTATCTAATCAGTACGCTATAACAAAGAAAGGCTGTCCAGACGGGCAGCCTTTCTTTGTTACTTCACTTTAACCGAGAGTTTCTTTAGGTCCTTGTCGGCACTGGACGAGCCAACCATCAGTTCGTACTGTCCCGGTACCACGCGCATGGTGTTGGTCTGTGCGTCCCAGCACTTGAAGCGCTCGCGGGGCAGGTCTATCTCCACGGTCTTCTGCTCGCCGGGCTTCAGCGTGACGCGCTCAAAGGCACGCAGTGTCTTCAGCGGGCCGTCTACATCGGCTGTGCGGCGCACATAGACCTGTACCACCTCAGTACCTTCGCGGCTGCCGGTATTCTTCACCGTTACGCGTACCTTATTATTCTTATATTGCGGTTTGCTGATGTCGAACGTGGTGTACGACAGACCGTAGCCGAAGGGGTAGAGGGGCTCGCCCTTGAAGTAGCGGTAGGTGCGACCCTCCATCTTGTACTCGTCGAAGGCAGGCAGCTGCGAGTCGTCCTTGTAGAACGTTACCGACAGCTTGCCGCTGGGGTTATAGTCGCCAAACAGCACGTCGGCAATGGCCGTTCCGCCCTGCTCGCCGGGATACCATGCCTGCACAATGGCGTCGCACGTCTCCTGCTGTTCGGGTGTCAGGGCAACAGCCGAACCGCTGCAGTTGACAAAGACAATCTTCTTGCCAGCCTCGTGCAGGGCGCGCAGGATGTCGCGCTGAGCCTGAGGCAGTTCGATGCTGGTGCGGTCGCCGTTGTCGAAACCGGGATTGGTGACTCGGGCTTCCTCACGCTCCAGCAGGGGTGATATGCCACCCACGAAGATGATGGTCTCGGCATCCTTGGCGCGGGCCACCATGTCCTGTGGTGTGACGGGGCGGTTACGGACAATATCGAAGTTCAGGTTGGCATCGCCGTCCAGCTGCATGTAGTCCAGCTGTACGTCGTAGCGCTTGCCTTGCTCCACCTTCAGCTGGAAGGTACGGGCAATGGGCCAGTCCTGACGCCAGCGGTTGTGGATGGTGTCTCCGTTGACGATGATGCGCAGACCGTCGTCGTTGTTGGCCAGCAGGTCGAGCGTCTCTGTGCGCTCTGCCACGAACGAGCCCTGCATGCGGGTGGTGAAGTTCTGCAGCTCCACACCGGCGGCGAATGCTGTGTTGCCACCGTTGTCCAGCGCAATGGCGGTGGTGTAGTTGGCTGTGGCCGCTACGTCGCCCTCCATCTTTACGTTGTTCCAGTACAGAGCCTTCATGCCGGCATTGCCCTCGCTGTCCTTCATCAGGTTGAAGAGGCTCTCCTTCTCTGTCAGGTCGGTAATCTCGCAACCCTTGGTGTAGGGCACCTTGCCAATTTTCTGCTCGATACCCTCCAGGATGGTCACCGAGTGCGACGGCTGACCGTAGTAGATGCCCCACAGCATGACGCTGTCGGCAGCGTTCGGGCCCATGACCATCAGGCGCCCTGTGTGCTGCGACTCGGTCGCAGCATTCAGCGGCAGCACGCCGTTATTCTTCAGCAGTACGGTTTGTTCGCGGGCCATCTGCAGCGCCAGCTGCTTGTGCTCCTTGGAGGCAACAACGCTCATAGGAATCTTCGTCCACTCTACCTGCTCGTCCGTGTCGAAGTCGCCCAACTCGAAGCGGCCTTTCAGCAGGCGCTTCACGCTGATGTCGACCTGCTCCTCGGAGATGTCGCCACGGCGCACGGCCTCGGGCAGGCTCTTATACGTCGAGCCGCACTCTACGTCCGTACCGCTCAGGATAGCCTTGGCCGTCGAGGCGGCAGCGTCCTTCGACACCTCGTGATGGTTCTTGCGCCAGAAGTCGCTGATGGCACCGCAGTCGCTGACCAC
>ERZ842401.2169-NODE-2169-length-26660-cov-6.385040_pt1 | contig 26660 bp, 16 predicted proteins | sample MGYA00521270_ERZ842401 | MGnify/ENA primary metagenome ERZ842401 (study PRJEB31892, sample SAMEA3878208) | bioreactor metagenome | biome: Moose rumen | place: Sweden | collected 2011-10 | study: EMG produced TPA metagenomics assembly of the PRJEB12797 data set... | reverse complement strand
ATAATGATGTTGGTCGAGTCGTTGTTCTTGTCGCTTTATTCTTCCTTCTTGCTGCTCTCCTCAAACACCCGCTGCAGTTCTTCTTTTGGCGGAAGGGCTCTCAGGAGTTCCTCGTTCATGTCGGGAGTTAGCGTTATGTGGTCTTTATATATTTTCATCTTTACTGTCATCTAAAAGAGTTTCACTAAGTTTTGCTTCAATCTCTTCAATGGTAGGCATGGTTCCTTCCACCTTTTCAGGATAGAATCGCTCCAAATCGTATTCTGAGATTCCTATGGGCTGACTGCTTGACTCCAAAGCATATTGAGCCTGCGTGTTATCTTTGCTACGGCAAATGAGAAGACCAATTGTCGGATTATCCTTTCCTTCTTCACGTAGTTGGTGGTTTACGGCTACGATGTAACTACCAATTTGTCCAATATCTGCAGGAGCGAACTTTCCTATTTTCACTTCAATTACTACATAGCAACGAAGCCGTAAGTTATAAAACAGCAAATCTATGAAATTCTCTGTATGTCCAACCTGTAACCTATATTCCCTGCCGACATACGCAAAACCTGTACCCAGTTCTACCAGAAAATCAGTAATGTTTTTCAGTAAGGCTAATTTCAACTCTGCTTCATTGTGGCGTTTCGTAACACCTGCAAATGCAAAGTTGTAGGGATCTTTCGTTATTTCCTGAGACAAATCTGAGCGGCTCCACCCATTTTCCAATGTTTGGCTGATATAGAAAATAGCTTTGTTTACATCACCTTTTACCTTGTCCATGATTAATTTATGATGCCCCCAAGGTACATTGAATATCGGAGATAAATCATGTGTTGGAAAAGAAACCTGTATTTTGTCCCCAACTTGGGGGCAAATTGAAGAATCAGGCGTTTCATCTAATTTACCCTCAACTTGGGGGCAAATTGCAACTGACTTAGAATAAAGAAGATAGAAGCGTCGGCAATATCTCAAATTAGTGGCTGACAATCCTTCTGCCGTGGGCATTTCTCTCTTCAAGTCTATACTAAGTTGGTTGATGACACTTTCGCCCCATCTTTCTTCAACATGCATCTCTACGATGTCTCGTCCAAGCAGAAAGTTATACATCAATTGTTCTTGGTTCACCCTCACTGCCGCTTTGATTTGGCTCTGGCGGTAGCGCATTGAAAATACTTCCAAGTGATTCCTCCGCGTTTTTGACCTATCTCGCCAGTGTATTTACAAATGTGTCCGTCGTATTGTTTTAGCAAGTCACGATTGATAGGCAATCCTTTTCTTTCACATCGCTCAATAATGTAACGACAAAAATAGGTATTTCCATTTTCGTCAACACCCTCATAATCGCTTGAATTTAGTGGATTGGCCAGTTCCTTAAGGGAACTGACACCAATCTTACTGAGCATGTATCGAAATAATACAAGCTGGTTGTCAAAGTTGGCCTGAGGGTTCTCAGTCTTTATATTCTTTGCCATACCTTAATCGAACATCAGCAGATTAAACTCTTTGTCTATTCTCACCGTTTTCCAATGCTCTCCTGGCTTTTTCAACAACTCCAAATTGCTATCACCATTCACATATACCACATCAACATTGCGCATATCCCAGTCTTTGCATTGACTATTGAAATATGCATCTAATGCGGCATTGCTCAGGATTACATCATCGGATATGGTTCGCCAAATAATAATTGCTGAACTGCCATCTTGAAGCGAGCCTCTTATTGATATAAATCCATAGTCAGCACCAGCATCTTCAACTATATCAACTGCCCCTTCATAGTTAGGCTGGGCAGATGGTTGGGTATAGAAGTACCTGATAGGACTCTGGTTGTTCACCCTAATACCAAGAAGATAGTTGAACGTCTCAATAACATCAGCTTTATGCATTGAGTTTCGTTCTTTCTGGTAATCTTCATTTGATATTCAAATGGGTGGCTGAATGCTTCAAGATTCAGAAGGCTGTCCCGGCTTTCCATGTCAAGCATGTAGTTGATAAGATACTTTTCACCGAAAAGATCGCTCATTTTGTCAATTCGTGTCAATGTGATATTTGACAAAGCATCTTCGTAGCTTTCAAGACTCATATACTTAACTATCTGACTGACTCCTCAGATTGCGGCAGACATTTCGTACATGTTAATCCCACCACGTCATCTGTTTATACTCTCTGATGAGGTGGTAGACCTTGTTGCAGGCAATGTCGCGGTTGTCGGAAATCCGCTAACCCGAAAACTTTGGTAAATTTTTCATGCCCTTTGCAACTTTCTGCAATCTTGTTACGTCTAACAAACAGAATAGGTACAATTAAAAGAAAAGAAGATTATGAGAAAGTTGATGATGGCAGTGACAGTGATGGCTGCAATGGCAACATTGGCTGCATGTACGAATCTGAAAGTGGATTTCCATAGTGATGACCCCAAAGTGGCAGACCGCCGTGCGCTGACGGGCTTTGAGCGTATAGAGCTGTTAGGTGCCATTGATGTGAAGTATGAGCAGGCAGATTCGTTCTCAGTGGTGGTGGAGGCCCCTGCCGATGTGTTTGAACTGGTGCAGACCCGTGTGGATGGTAACCGATTAGTGGTGAACATGAAAGGGAAGGACAAACTGCTGAACCTTGGGGCGGTCAATGGCAAAGATGTCACCGTCTATGTCACGTCACCCGACCTCATCGGTGTTGAGGTAAGGGGCTCTGGTGACTTTGACTGCAAGCAGCACTTGGACACTGACAATCTGGAAATTGCACTGAAAGGTTCTGGCGACATTGATTTCAAGGATGTCATCTGCGATCGCATCCGCGTGTCGCTGGTCGGTTCGGGCGATGTCGAGGTGGACCGTGTGCAGGCTCAGCAGTCGGATGTGGAGTTGGTGGGCTCTGGCGATATCAAGATGAACCAGCGACAAGTGTCGCAGACGCGCATCGAACTGAAAGGTTCTGGCGACATCAGCATGCGACTGGACCAGTGTGGCACGGTGGACTCGCGGCTGCTGGGCTCTGGAGACATCACGCTGTCTGGTGATGTGGACGATTATCGCGGTTTTACCCGTGGTTCAGGGGATATGAACGTGAAAGGACTCGCCGTTAGGAAAAAATAACTACTTTCCTGCCCGATTCTCACGAATAATGTGTAATTTTGTGCCCTGCAAGATTACACATTATTATATATATATGAAATATGCAATCATAGCTGCGGGCGAGGGAAGTCGGCTGGCAGCCGAGGGCATTGACACACCTAAACCGCTGGTGCGCGTGGGAGGGGAATGCCTGATAGACCGCCTGATACGGGTGTTTATGGACAATGATGCCGACGAGATTGTCTGCATTTGCAATGACCGCACGGCGCGGGTGGCCAGTCATCTGGTGTCCTTGCAGCGTGACGGACTCAACGGCAGGCCTGTTCCCCTGCGTTTCGTGATGAAAAGTACACCGTCGTCCATGCACAGCTTCTTTGAAATCAGCAAGTACTTGCAGGATGAGCCTTTCGTGCTGACCACGGTTGATACCATATTCCAAGAAGCAGAGTTTGCCGACTACATACGAACCTTCCGTAGCCAGCAGTGCGATGGGCTGATGGGCGTGACCAGCTATGTGGATGACGAGCGCCCCCTCTATGTGGAGACTACTACTGACCTGCGCATCACGGCTTTCTGTGACCAGCCCGCCAACTGCCAGTTTGTGTCGGGTGGCATCTATGGCCTACAGCCTTCATCCATCTTCACACTCAGCAACTGCATAGCGCGTTCGGAGCGGCACATGCGCAATTTCCAGCGTGCACTCCTGGCCGACGGGCGTCGCTTGACGGCATGGCCTTTCTCGAAAGTGCTTGATGTGGACCATGCCGATGACATTCGTAAGGCGGAGGAGTTTTTAGGGAAAGTAAAATAGACATTGAATCTTGACAAAAAGAGAATTATGGCATATGTAGCATTAGCTGACACACAAGACATTACCCGCGCAGGCTTGATGTACGTCTGTGACGGACTTGACAACATGCAGTGCCGGCAGGCAGAGGACAAGACGGAGCTGATAGAGCAACTGAAGCGCAATGCCGAGGCCATCGTGGTGCTTGACTACACCTTGTTCGACATCAATGATGTTGATGAGCTGGAAATCCTGCATGAGCGTTTCCCATTGGTGCAGTGGATATTGTTTAGCGTAGACCTCTCGGCAGATTTCGTTCGCCGTGTCATTGCTGTCAGTCCGCGCTTCAGCATCTTGTTGAAAGAGTCGCCCATGCAAGAGATACGCGAATGTCTGCAGTTTGCAGCCCGACACCAGCGCTACATCTGCCAGCGCATGGCTGAGATTCTGCTGGCACCGCAGACAGGTAGGGTGGAGGAGGACGTGAAACTGACCAAGACGGAGACGGAAATACTGAAAGACATCGCATTGGGGATGACCACCAAGGAGATTGCCGACCGCCGTTTCTCCAGTTTCCATACCGTCAACACGCATCGCAAGAATATCTTTCGCAAACTCGGTGTCAATAATGTCCATGAGGCTACGAAATATGCCTTGAGAGCAGGATTGGTGGACTCGGCAGAGTATTATATTTAGTGCCTTATACAGCAAGAATGAGGGCTGTCTCACGACAGCCCTCATTCTTGTTTTCTAACTAACTTATTATCAACTATTCATTACTCATTCTGAATTTCTGATGCAAAGGTACGTACTTTTCTGAACCAATGGTGTAAAAAAGCGCAAAAAAGTAACGTAAACGTTTGCGGGATTGCGTAAAAATGTGTATCTTTGCGCGGAATAACTCATCTGAAATGGTAAACAAGAAACAACACCGTACTTCGCTGAAGGACCTGGCTCAAGAGTTAGGCGTCAGCATAGCCACCGTCAGCCGCGCTTTACGTAACTCGCCGGAGATAGGCAAAGACATGCAGCAGCGTGTGAAAGACTTGGCAAAAAAACTGAACTACAGACCGAATCCCTTTGCGCAGAGCTTGCGTAAGGAAGCCCCCAAGATTATCGGCGTCGTGGTGCCCAATCTGGTGACTCACTACTATGCCGCAGTGCTTGACGGCATCGAGGATGAGGCTCGCCGCGAGGGATATAGCGTTATCAGTGCCAATAGTCACGAGAACTATGAGGACGAGGCCCATGCCATTGACAACTTCATCAGTCTGCATGTGGAAGGCATCATCGCCTGTCTGGCACAGAACACTACCGACTATCATCACTTTGAGGAGATTGCCGAGATGGGCATCCCCCTTGTCTTCTTCGGACGCACCTGTCTGACCGATCGCTTCTCAAATGTCACAGCCAATGGCGATGAGGCTGCGCAGTTGGCCACCCAGCATTTGATAGACACAGGGTCGCGCCGCATCGCCTTCATTGGCGGTCCCAACCATTTAGACATGGTGCGTCGCCGTAAACATGGGTATTTGGAAGCACTGCGTGAAAATCGCATCCCTATTGATCGTGACTTGGTGGTCTGTGATAAGATTGATTATCATGTAGCCATGGAGGCTACCGAGCGGCTGTTGCGTAGTGAACACCGTCCCGATGCCATTTTGGCCTTCAACGACATTGTCACCTTTGCAGCTTTCACGGCCATCAAGCAGTGCGGACTCCGCATCCCTGATGATGTAGCTCTCATAGGCTTCACCGATGACGTGCATGCTGCCTATGTAACTCCTCGTATGTCGGCTATTGAAGACCAGTCACACCTTATGGGAGTGGCGGCTTGTCAGCTGTTGCTGAAAAGTATCAACGGCGATCCGAAGGTGTACAAGCAAATTGTTCCCCAACAGCTCGTCATACGCGATACGTCGGCTAAGAAACAGCTTGACGTGCCGTAATAGTAACAAAATATACTGCTTTTAGTAACATTTGGAACGTTGCTGTAACATTTTTGCTATGGAAAAACACATTAAAAAGTTGTGGGGTCTCGAAAATAATCTTTAACTTTGCAACACCGAAATTATAAATTTCTCAAATAAATTATTACAAACCAAAACAAGTGTTACTATGAGTAAAACAACTCTGAAGTTTATTGCACTCGGCGTGGCCATGCTCGCGCTTGAGGCAATGGGAATGGCGGGTGCTCTTAGTGCCAAGGTTGTGACCGGTAAGGTCGTGTCGGCTGTCGACAACGATCCGCTCATCGGTGCTACCATCCAAGTGGATGGGACACAGACCGGTTCAATCACAGATTTTGAGGGAGACTTCAAAATTGAGGCTAACGAGGGCCAGACGCTGGTAGTGTCCTACATCGGTTACATCACGAAAAAAGTAATCGTAGGTAGGGCAAATTCTTATAACATAACTCTTGAGGAAGACAAGGCCTCTCTTGATGAGGTGGTCGTCATCGGTTATGGTGTACAGAAGAAAAAACTGGTTACGGGTGCTACGGTACAGGTGAAGGGTGATGACATTGCCAAGCTGAACACCACCAACCCGTTGCAGGCCATGCAGGGCCAGACCCCAGGTGTGAATATCTCCTCTACCTCTGGTCAGCCTGGCAGTAGTATGAAAGTGCAGATCCGTGGTCTCGGCACAATCGGTAATTCTGGTCCGTTGTACCTCATTGACGGTATTGGTGGCGACATTTCGACTGTTAATCCTGCCGATATCGAGTCTATTGACGTGCTGAAAGATGCTGCCTCTGCTGCCATCTATGGTGCGCAGGCTGCCAATGGTGTCGTGTTGGTGACCACCAAGAGCGGTAAGGAAGGCAAGGCCGTCGTCTCGTTCGATGGCTACATGGGTTGGCAGAATGTGGCTCGCAAGACTGACATGTTGGATGCCAATGAGTACATGACCATCATGAACGAGCAGGCTATCAACGATGGTCAGGCTCCTATTGACTGGAACAAATACAAGGGTATCTGGCGCACGGATGCTGAAGGCAACATCTTGGGATCCAATGACACTGACTGGTTGGGTGAGATGTTCAAGGACAATGCCATTACGCAGAGTTATAACCTTGGCATTACTGGTGGTTCGGCAACCTCTAACTATGCTATGACTTTAGGTTACACCAATCAGGAAGGTATTGTAGGCGGTAGTGATGTATCCGACTACTCACGCTATAACTTCCGCATCAACTCTGAGCACAAAGTTATCAAGGACTTGTTGAAAGTGGGTGAGCAAGTAAGCTTCGTCTATACCAAATCGACGGGCATTAGCGTGGGCAACCAGTACAATAGCACGTTGCGTGGCGCCTTCAATGCAGCTCCCATCCAGCCCGTCTATGGTCCGAACACCATTGACGGAGACCCCTATTTCGACACTAACTACTATGGCTCTGACGGTTGGAACGAAGGTGGTGGCAATCCCTATGCCAACATGATGCAGACCTATAACGAGTCGAAAGGTTCAACGCTTAGCGCCAATGTCTATGCAGAACTGACTCCGATTAAGAATTTGAAGTTCCGTACTGTCTTCGGTATTGTGGCTGGTTCTAACGAATACCGTAGCTTTGGTGATATTTATCAGTATTCTAAGTATGATACCCAACATCAGGTGACTCAAGTGAACCAGAATATGAATCGCAGTCTGGGCATGACGTGGACCAATACTGTTCAGTACGACTGGAATATCAAGGAGCATGCCTTCAACGCCTTGCTGGGTATGGAGTCGTACCGCTATGAAGGTACCTATGTAGGTGCCAGCCAGAAAGAATTGAAGGAAGGTTTTGATAGTTGGCCCTATGCCTATGTCAGCAATGGCTCTGCTGCTACATCTGGCGATGGCCTGGGTGCCAGTGGCTCACCTCATGGCGACTCCCGTTCTGTTTCCTATTTTGGTCGTTTGGGTTGGAATTGGAAAGAGACCTATATGATTAATGCAACCCTGCGTTGTGATGGTAGCTCTAACTTTGCTAAGGGGCATCGCTTTGGTTGGTTCCCTTCTGTCTCTGCAGGTTGGGTCGTCACCAATGAAAAATTCATGGAACCCGTTACCAAGGTGATGGACTACTTCAAACTGCGTGTTAGCTGGGGGCAGGTTGGTAATGCTAATATTTCTGCCTACCAGTATTTGGCTCCTATTCAGAATGCCAACACCCATTATTTCTTCGGCAGTGATTTGTCGGCTATCTCACAGACGTTGGCACAATACTGGGGGGCCTTCCCTTCACGTCTCTCTAATGAGAACGTAACATGGGAGACTTCTGAGCAGTTTAACCTCGGTTTCGACGCACGCTTTCTCAATCAGCGATTGAATGTAAACTTTGATTACTATATTAAGACCACGAAGGACTGGCTGGTGCAGGCTCCTGTTCCTGCCACGACAGGCACCAATCCTCCGTTCATCAATGGTGGTGACGTGAAGAACACAGGTGTTGAGATTGCCTTGAACTGGAATGATGCCATTGGCAAGGACTTCCGTTACAACGTGGGTGTCAACATGGCCTATAATAAAAATAAGGTGGGCAACATCCCTACAGCAGACGGTATGGTGCACGGCTCGACGGCTGTCATCTACGACAATGCTCCAGAAATCTACCGTGCCTCCAATGGTGAGCCAATTGGCTACTTCTGGGGCTACAAAACAGCAGGCATTTTCCAGAACCAGCAGGATATCAACGACTGGATTGCTGCCGGTAACGGTGTGCTGCAGGCTGATGTGCAGCCGGGTGATGTGAAGTATTACGATGTTGACCACAATGGTGTCATCGACGATAATGACAAGGTTAACTTGGGTAATGGTATTCCCGATGTGACTATGGGTTTCAACCTCGGTTTTGACTATAAGGGCTTCGACTTCTCAGTGGTGGCCAGTGGCGCTTTTGGCCAGCAAATCGTGCAGTCTTATCGTGGCTTCACCGACATCAAGTCTAACTACACCACCCGTATCCTCGACCGTTGGACTGGTGAGGGAACTTCGTACTCGATTCCTCGTGTGACGGAAAAGAATATCAACTGGCAGTTCTCAGACCTTTTTGTTCAGGATGCTGACTATTTGCGCATCTCGAACATTACTTTAGGCTACGACTTCTCGAAGCTTGTCAAGCAGAAATGGCTCTCGCAGGCCCGTCTCTACTTCCAGGTGCAGAATGCCTTTACGTTCACAAAGTACGACGGCATGGATCCTGAAATTGGCTATGGTGTAGACAACTGGGTTAGTGGCATCGACATCGGTTACTATCCCCGTCCACGTACCTATTTGGTTGGTGTTAATCTGAAGTTCTAACCATTAAAACAAAGAAGATTATGAATAACAAGATATTAATGGCAGGGGCTCTCATCTTCAGCATGGGAATGGCTTCCTGCTCGGAAAGTTTCCTGGATACGACATCTAAGACAGAATCGAATACGGAGACTTTCTATAAGTCAGAACAAGATGCCTATCGCGCCCTTATAGGCTGCTATGACGGTTGGCGCCAGACAAATTCCAGCCCTGGTGTCGGTTTCTATTTGGCATCAGAAGTGATGGGTGCCGAGTGTTTTGGTGCTACGGGTAATTCCGATGGTCGCGGCTATCAAGTCATAGACCGTTTCAATCTGGCAGAATCGCCTTCGGACCTGAACCTCTACAAGACTGACTGGCAGCAGTATTACCGTGGCATCTATCGTTGTAACGAGTTGATTTCCCGTGAGGAACAGATAGCATGGAAAGAGAGCGACAGTCAGCATGGCTCTTACATTGGCCAAGCCCGTGCCCTTCGTGCATTGCTCTATTTTGATATGGTACGCATGTGGGAGAATATTCCTCTATTGACTGTCCCTACTAAGGAGTATGTACCGCAGGCTCATCCTGATGAGGTGTATGCTCTGATTATCAGTGACTTAAAGTATGCAGCCGAGAATATTCCTGAGCAAGAGGGAGCTTTCGACGGGCATATTACAAAATATGCTGCAGAGGCTCTGCTGGCTCGCGTTTACCTGTTCTATTCTGGTTTCTATGGCCACGAGCCTGCTGACCTGACCAAGGCTGAAGCTCTGGCTGCCGTCGAGGACATTATTGCTTCGGGCAAGTATGACCTTGTGCCAGAATTCAAGAATCTGTGGCGTCCTTCGTCTGGTGTCTATACGGTGAAGTCTGCCTCTCCTGCTACACTCGACGATTTTGTCAAGCTGACAGGCACTTATGCTGGTGATGACAATCCCGAGGTGATTCTTTCCATGAAGTTTACTTCTACGCAGGACTATAACGGCAACAATGACGGTAATCGCTGGCTGGTCATGATGGGTGTGCGCGACGTCAACCTGCCTCCCCTTGGCTATGGCTGGGGTAGTTGTACGGTAGACCCGGTTTTCGTTAACTCGTTTATTGCGGGCGACACCCGTCGAGAAGCTTCTATTGTTGATCTGGTGGCCGAAGGTTGTGACCTGACTATCCAGCAAAAGGGACAGCGTGAGTACACTGGTTATACGGTGAAAAAGTATAGCCCAATGGCTTATTCTGACGGTACGACGGCCAGCGATGCATTGGAGCACACCCAAGGTTTTCAGGAGTCGCAGTTCCAAGATTACGTCATTGTGCGCTATGCAGATGTGCTACTGATGGCTGCCGAGTTAGGTAGCAGCAATGGCCTTGCATATTTTAATAAGGTGCGTGCACGCGCTTTCGGCGACAACAACCATAATGTCAACGCCGTGACAGAGGATGCCCTTCGTCAGGAGCGTCGCTGGGAGTTCGCTTTCGAGAGCATCAACTACTGGGACCTCTTACGTCAAGGAATTGATAACGCTGCCCGACAGTTGGTGAAGAATGTCGATGTACTGAGCGGAGGCTCACCTGACAAGGTGACCATTGTTGCCGACAATTTCCGTGCAAAGCGTGGCTTGTGCCAGATCCCCAATGACGAGATAGCACTGTCTAACGGTACACTCGTTCAGAATGATGGTTGGAAATAAAGACAAATAAACATGAGACATATTATGAAACTGAATAAACATATCTTTTCGTCCTTGGCTGCCATAGCCTTGCTGCTGACAGCTTGCTCGCCCGACGAGCACTCATTGGGTGGAGTGGACATGACGACGGACGACCTGAAGCAGGGAATTGCCTTCAGCGTCTCGGTGGATGCCGACAATACCGTCACACTGACGAGCCTGCTCGACAAAAGTTATAACTGCTATTGGACACACCCCAACGGCCGTGCACAGGGCCGTGAGGTGAAGTTTCAACTTCCTTTTTCGGGAACCTATGAGGTCACTTTCGGCGTAGACACCCGCAATGGTGTGGTCTATGGTGAACCCTACCAATTTGAGGTGACCACTAATAACATGTCATTGCTCGAAGACCCGCTCTATGCCTACCTATCGGGCGGTGTCGGCAAGAGCAAGCGTTGGGTGCCTTGCAACAAATACTATGGCGTAGGTCAGTGCTCGGCTCCCGTGATGTACTGCAACCCCGACGATGTGCTCAATGACGGTTCGGGCGATACAAACATCGGTATCAATCACATGACCCCCAACTGGGACCCAGGCTTTCAGTCGTGGCTTATTCCTGAGGATAGTCCCTATATGGACTCTTGGATGGAGTTCTCGCTGGACGATGTGAAGGGTTGCTCCATCACGGAGTACCGTGGTGACGAAGGTGTTACAATGACAGGTAAGTGGAACTTGAACCTGTCGGACAAGAACCATCCCACACTATCGTTTACCGATGCTTACTCGATGCACAACGTTGGCTTTGATGCCGTTTGCGACAACTACACCAGCAATATTGTCATCACCGAACTTACTCCCTATATGTTGCAGCTGGCTACCATGCGTACCAACAGCGAGGGTGCTTGGTGGATTATCTGGAACTTCATTGCTGAAGACGTAAAGAATGGTACCGTTGAGATTCCTTCTGACGAGCCGAGCTATCTTGAACCGGTGGCTCCTGCGCAGCCAGAGATTGCTGACCTCATCACGAAAATCTTTACTACCGACATCAATGGGGTCAACTATCTGGGCGACGCCATGACGTTCCTTGTCAGTGACGAGGCTGCTTATGACTGGCAGTGGTGGAATGGCGCTACTCAGGCTTGGACGAGCGTTGTCAATGGTAGCTACGGAAGTGACTGGGCTCCTCTGTGGGACAGTGATGCTGTGACAGAGGTGGAACTGACCTTCGCTAAGAAGTCGGATGGTAGCTATACTTATACGTTGGGTGACGACACAGGTGTGTTAACCATTGACGGTTCTAAGCTGGTATTTGACAAGGAGGTGACGCTGTTCACCGTCACAGGAGACCAGCGCACCATTGAACTGAAAGGGCAGGAGTGGCAGGTCTTCAAGTGTGACCCTGGGTCCGAACTCATCATTGGCGTACCCAATCAGGTGGATGCCGACGGCAATGTCAATACCTATTTGGTAGCTAACCTCACTTACAAGGCTGTGGGTGGCGGTGAAACCGGTCCCGTCAGTGTCCCGTTTGTTGCTGATAACGTCAACTGCTATCTCGAGGCCGATAGCTATTTCCGTTGCCAACTTTACAACCCGTGGGGTGGTGGCGGCGATGCCATCGATCCGGCTAATGTCAAGTTGAAGAAGAACCAAAAACTGAATGTCACCGTCCGTCTGAGTGGCTTCACCTTTGAACAGCCCGCCAAGATGGTGCTCTGCTGCAATCGTGGCGAAGAACAGGATTGGGAGACTAATTGTTTCAACTACAGCCGAGCCATCACGGTCAACGGTGACGGAACCTACACTGTCAGTTGGACCAATGACACCGGTTCTACGGCTAACTGGGCTGACGGCACGTCGGCACTGACCATTACTATGCAATTTGTGGGCTATGCTGCGCTGCCTGACGCTGAGTACAACACGCACTGCACGGTAGAGAGCATTACGATTGAGTAATTTGAAGTTTGAAATCTGAAATTTGGATAATTATGAAACTGACAAGAATATATTCCGGAATCATGGCGCTCCTCATGGGAGCAGCCATGTTGACTGCGTGCAGTGATGAGGAAAATTACTCCTACGCTACTACGCCGCTCCTTACCGACGGTGCTGTCGTGACGGGAACATCAGATGTCACTGCCACCACCGCTACCCTCTTTGGTACGGTTTCAGGCCTTGACAATGTGAGTCCAGCCTCTTATAGCACGGGCTTCTACTATGGCTTTGCACAGGATGCGCTGACCGAGACGCTTTCTGCCAATTCGGCTGCAGAGTTCTCGAACACGCTCAGCAGCTTAGCTACTAACCAGACCATCTACTATCAGGCTTTTGTTACCTTGCAGGGCCGTCTGACCTACAAAGGCGAGGTGAAGTCGCTGATTACCACTGATGCCAAGGCCATCACGGGCGATGCCAGTGACGTAGACTATGCTCAGGCTACGATGGCCGGTTCGGCTACGCAGTATCCCACCGATGCTACGGCTGGTATTATGCTGTCAGCATCTGCTGATCAGGAGACTGTGCGTTCAGGACTGCGCCTTGATGCAGCCAACCCTGAGTCTTTTTCCCTTACTAAGGTAGGCTTGTTGCCCGCCACCACTTATTATTATGTCGCTTTCCTCGACCTGGGTGCCGGTGTGGTCTATGGTGATATTAAGTCGTTCACCACTCCTGCCAACGACATCGACGTAGATCAGGAGTTTGTTGATCTGGGTCTGTCGGTGAAGTGGGGCAAGCGTAATATTGGTGCGAAGAAGGTTTCTGATTTTGGCGGTCTGTTCGGCTTCGGTGACCTGACGGGTGTCAACCCCAGCATTGATCCCGCAGACTATGCTTCTGCCGATACTTATAAATCGGGTAGCGACTTGGCTAATGTCGCTTTGGGCGGTAAGGCTACGTTGCCTACAGCTGACCTATTTGAGGAGTTGTTCCGCCTTTGTACAGTCCTGTGGACTGAACAGGACGGCGTGGCTGGCTACCAACTGACAGGGCCTAATGGTAACAGCATCTTCCTGCCTGCAGCAGGTAAGCGTGTTGGCAGCACTATCAGCGATGAGGGTGTTCGTGGTTACTACTTGACGGGTTCTGTCAATGGCGGTAATTCGCAGTTTGCCGTAGACTATGAGTTTACTCAAGCTACTGGCGTCCGTGCCACCCGTGCTGTCTACGAAGGCCTTTCCGTACGTCCTGTTTCCACAGCACGCAACATCAAGCTCGACAAGTCGCTGCTCTATAACACATGGCATATTGACCTCCGTGCTGATGGTACACACGCCCACTTCAATGGTCCGTGCTGGTTCATGGGTACTGATGACTCATGGCGTACTATCACCAATGGCGAGCCTGTCATAGGTAATACGTGGGTATGGGAAGCCGATGCCGCCGATTGGATTTTGGGCGGTGCGCCCCGCGATTTCGGTACAATGCGTTTCTATCAAGGCGAGAACGGTGTGGATAGTGTGTCTATAACTCGCATCGATGCTGATGGTAATGCTACCACTGAGGAAGGTACCTTTACGCTGAACGAGAGCAACAAGACGATTTCGCTCTCCATCGACGTTCTGAATGTGCCTGCACAGGCTGCTCGTGGCGACAATGCCAAGACTAACCTCAACATTCTGTCGCTGACAGATGAGACTCTGCAGATTGGTATGATGATTGACGGTGGTGGTACGCAGTTGTCGTTTAACTACGCAGCCGACAAGGTCTATAGTGGTATCGCTGTCAGTCTACTCGCTGTCGGTTCTGACTGGGGGGGCACATGGGGCTCGCCCTTGGCTATGCTTGTTCCTCAGGAACTGAATGGCACGCATACCGTTACATACAATGGTGCCGTCAATGGCGCTATGGTGACTCTGCTTGATTTCGTGAGTCTGAAGCAGCGCTATCCGAATGCCTTCGTTCGCATTGACGACATCAAGTTGGATGGCACGTCCATCCCGTTCAATGCCAATAACTTCTTCTATGGTGACATAGAGGACAACGGTAACTTCCGCATTGAGATGTTCAATATCTGGGGTAAGGGTTCTGACAACGGCAACGTCATTGCTTCTCCGTTCAGTAACCAGACCAATGTGGGCAGCGACGCAGCCTTCACCTTCGCTAACACGCTGGAGATTACCTTCACCATAGCTACCGACGGTGTCGAGGCTACTTACACACCGAATCTCATCACTATCAACCCGTCTTGGGGTGGTACTTGGGGCTTCAACGAAGGGGCTTCGTTCGATGTGCGTCTGAACCCCGCAACGGCTAAGTATGAAGTGTCGCAGAAGGACTTCAACATCACATACACCAGTGGTGACCATGCCGCAGGTTCTATCATGACCTTCATTCAGATTGATAACATCCGCAATTACTTCCCGACTATGCATGCTACGCTCAACTCGCTGAAGCTGGACGGAAATAGCGTCTCGTTTGCTCCTGCTGGTGTGCTTGACAGCAATGAGGGGGCTGCTTATCGTCTGGAACTCTGGAATATGTATGGTGCCACCAGTGGAGTTGGCTGTGCCTTTGGTACGCCTACTGATGGTGTCATCTCTGAGTTGGGCTTCTCCAATACAATGGAGGTTAACTTTACCATCCAGAGTCTGTTTGCTGTTCCTCAATTCTAAATGCTGAATAATGGATACGAGAATCAAGAAACTGTTTATGCTGTTGGTGACCTTTTTGGCCACCACAGCATTTGCCTCATGCGGTGATGACGAAGGTGGTGGCACGACAGTGAATGGCTTGAAATTGTCTGCCACCAGTCTGACCTTCAACAAGGGCGGTGGATTGCAGGAACTGAGTGTACAGGCTCCCTCGCAAGTGTCTGCCACTACTGATGCTTCATGGCTGACTGTCACGGCAGGAACCATGTCGGCTAACCTGAAAGTGACACCGCTCACCGTAACCGCTGCAGCCATGTCTACAGAGACTACCGACCGAACTGCTACAATTATCGTTAAGGCTGGTTCGGAGACGGCTACTGTCAACGTGACGCAGAAGGCAGGTGATGTGCTCATTGTGTCGAAGACCGAATATGATGTGGCTGCCGAGGGTGGTATCGTTGATGTGCAGGTGACGACCAACGGACATGTCACCGTCAGCATCGACAAGAGTTGGCTGACGCAGCAGCAAGGTATCGACTCGTATGTCTTTACTGCAACTGCCAACACTGCAGGTGCCCGTACGGCTACCATTACTTTCTCTCTCAATAAGGAAGTGGCAACCGTCACAGTGCGTCAGGCTGCCGGACAGCCTGCCACCATTACGGCCAAGGCCATGGATATTGCCAAGCAGATGTATCCAGGTTGGAACTTAGGTAACACGATGGAGGGTGGCAATAATGCCAACAACTGGACTAATAATGGTGGTGTAGCAGCCGAGACCAGTTGGCAGAGCACCAAAACTACCCAGAGCGTCATCGACTTTGTTAAGACTCAAGGATTCAAGTCTGTACGCATACCGACGGCATGGGTCATGGGTCATATTACGGATGCCAATAATGTCACCATCGATGTTGCTTGGCTCAACCGCGTCAAGGAGATTGTTGACTATTGTATTAGCGATGGCCTTTACGTCTTGCTTAACGACCACTGGGATGGTGGCTGGTTGGAAAACTCATTTAGTGACATCAGTAACGCCACCGTTACAGCTAATTCAGACAAACTGAAGAAACTGTGGACACAGATAGCCGAGGCTTTCAGAGACTATGACGAGCATCTGCTCTTTGCAGGACTCAATGAGCCGGATTGTGACTCTCAGGCCAAGACCGATGCCTTGTTAAAGTACGAGCAGGCATTCATTGAGGCCGTGCGTGCCACGGGTGGCAACAATGCTTTGCGCACGCTTGTAGTACAGGGTCCAAGTACTGATATTGAGAAAACTAACAACTGGTTGGATGTCAGCAAACTGAACGACCCAGCTGGTTTGGGCCGTCTGATGGTAGAGGTTCATTACTATACGCCGCCTCAGTTTACAGGTGTGTGGGAGAACAATCAACCCATCTGGTTCTGGGGGGCAGCCAACCACGTCAATGGCGACACCCACAATGCCACATGGGGTGAGGAAAGCACTGTGCAGAGCCAGTTCCGTATGATGAAGACCAAGTATGCCGACAAAGGCTACCCCGTCATTCTGGGTGAGTATGGTGCCAACTGGCGCAAGCTTAGCAGTAATCAGGACGAGCATGATGCCAGTATCAAACTCTACAACAAGGTGGTATGCCAGACGGCCATTCAATGTGGCATGGTGCCTTTTGTTTGGGACATTAATGTTGCCAACCAGAATGGTACGTCAGGCATCATGACGGTCATCAATCGCGTAAATACTACTGTGTTCTGTCAACCCGCTATGGAGGGTATCACTGAAGGTGTGGCATCAGCCTCTTGGCAGAACTGAAGCAATTTTAAAGGTGTTTCTCCTAAGTTTATAGGGGCAGGCTTCCAAGTCTGCCTCTATATTTGTTGACAGTTTGTTGTATCTTGTCATAAAGCGAACTATTATGGGGTGCTCAACCCGAGCTTCCCCTATTTTATAGTTATTCTGCGTTAATTCTCTAAAAATTGTCTTTCGTTTCAAGCTTTTTTCGTATCTTTGCAAAATACAAATTGAAGCAGAAAATATGAAACGCAAGATACTACTGATTTTAGCATTATTGTTGCCTGCCCTCATGCAGGCGAATATCCCAGACATCAAGTTCCGTCGTTTAGATACCCGCAATGGCTTGTCGAGCTCGCAGGTTAACTGCATGATGCGTGACTCCCATGGCTATATGTGGATAGGTACTGCCTATGGTCTGAACCGCTATGACGGCTATCGCTTCCGAACGTTCTATTCGAATCGCTTAGACACGACGTCTATGCGCGACAACTATACCGACCAGATTATGGAGGCTTTCGATGGCAAACTATGGCTGAAACAGAGCATGAACTATTGCGTCTATGACCCCGTGACGGAGAAGTTTGAGCGCAATGTGTCTCGTGAACTCGCCAAATATGGTTTGAGTGGTGGTGTTGAGCGATTGTATATTGACAGCAAGAAACGCTTTTGGGTGAAGTTCTATGAACAAGGTTTCTTCTGCTGTGATCCTCGGACTAAAAAGTCTACGCAAATAAAGTTGGGTTATAATTCTGGTGAGTTCAAGCCTAATTATGGCGTGTCGTCTATGGCAGACTATCGTAACGGTGTGATGGTTGTGACTTATAACGGTGAGATGGTCTATATGGATGCTGATAAGGGCACTGTGGAGTGGGAAAGTACTTGGATGCACGACCATGGCGGTTTGGAGAATCAAGACTATAAGGTGCGCATAGATAGCGAGGAAAACTATTGGGTGGTGACAGAGAAGTTTACATTTATCTATGTGCGTAAGGAAGACCGCTGGTATAGCCAACTGGTTGATTTCCTTAAGGCTTGTGACGTAGAGGGTGTACCCGATGTACTGAGTGTGTGGGACATACAGATAGACAGCCACGGCATGTTGTGGGCAGCCACAGACCATGATGGCTTGTATGTCATCGACCTGAAAAAGAAACAGTTGCGCCAGTTCTTAAGCAGCAAGTTCGATGAAACAACCATTAGTGACAATACGCCGAAGCACATCTATATGGATGGAGATAGCAGAGTGTGGATAGGTACCTACAAGAATGGTGTCAACCAGTATGTGGAGGGGTTGGCCAGCATCAAGAGTCTGGATTTAGGTGACATTAACACTGTCTGTGAAGACCGCCTCGGCAACTATTGGATAGGTACCAACGATCGCGGCATTATAGTGCTGGACCCGAAGACGGGTGAGCAGACCCACTACACGGCAGGCAACAGCGGCTTGAGTGGTAACATCATGGTAGGATCCTGTGTGGCCAGCGATGGCTCCATCTGGTTTGGTTCTTATAATGGTGGATTGGTGCACTGCATTCCGCAGGGTGGACAGCAGGCCACCATTGTCAACTATCGTGCCACCAGCGATGGAACTGGCCTGTCGAACAACAGCGTGTGGAGTGTCACAGAAGACCGCTGGCACCGCATCTGGATAGGTACGTTGGGCGGTGGTGTGCAGATGTTGGACCTGAAAACCAACAAGTTCAAAACGTGGAACACGAAAAATACTACGCTGCCAAGTGACTACATGAACTCGGTGAACTGGATTAAGAAAGGCTGGCTGATTGTCGGTACCAGTTGGTACTATTCGCTTATTAATCCCGTCACAGGTAAGCATGTCAATCAGGCTATTCCTGAGTCACCGGCTGTCACCGTTAACACGGGCAATACGGTGTGTGTCATGGAGGATAGCCGCGGACTTATCTGGCAAGGCTCCATGTCGGGTGTCTGCATCTACGATGCTAAGCGCCATCAGGTGGCTCTGCTCGACATGACCAAGGGTCTCTATGGATCCAGCGTCTGTTCTGTTTTGGAGGACCAGAACCGCATGATGTGGGTGGTGACCGACCATGGCGTGTCAAAGGTTATTCCTCAGCTATTGGATGACGGCCAGTGGCATTTCATCGTGCGCAGTTATAACAGCCGCGATGGTTTGCAGCAGGGTACCTATAACCAGCGTTCCACCTGCCTGACTCGTGGCGGTCTGGTGCTCATTGGTGGTCAGGATGGTCTGGACATCATTGACCCGCGTGGGTTAGAAGGTGCCAAGGGTAAGGAGGTCCCTATCTTTAGTGGCTTGCAAGTCTTTGATCAGGATGTTATCGTCGGCGAAAAGTTCGACGGTCGTGTCATCCTTGATGAGGCGCTCAACGTGTGCCGTAATATTACGTTGCGCTATAATGACCAGTTTACTATCCAATTGGCTAGCGATGCAAGCAATGTCAACAACGGCAAGCGCTTTGTCTACCGTCTGGAGGGCTTTAATGAGAACTGGGTGCGCACCTCGGAACTCAATCCAAACATAACCTATAACTCTTTGCGTGCCGGCAGCTATGTACTGCACGTACGTATGCTTAACGATGATGGAACCTTTGGTGATGACGAAAGTACACTGGCCATCTCTATCCGCCCACCCTTGTGGCGCACCCGCTGGATGATTTTATTCTACATGCTATTCATTGCTGCCCTTGCATGGTGGTGGCGTCGCTGGTTCTTGAAACGACAGGAAAAGCGCATGAAAATGGAGACCATGCGTCGCGAACTGGAGAAGCAGCAGTGGATGAACGAAATGCGATTGCAACTTGCACGTGAGCAGAGTGGTGAGATGAAGAAACCTGAGCCTGTGGTGTCTGACGAATTAGTGCTCCACACGCTACCTACCGATTTGGTAGACTTTGTCCGACAAGTATGCGATGAATACAAGCCAGAGTCCGATGGCTATCGGGCCCGTATCACCTTCCTGTCGTCCGTGCGTAGTTTGGATGCTGATGTTGATGAGGATCTGTTGCGCGATGCACTATATATATTGTTTAAGAACTCAATAGCCTTCTCGCCTGATGAATGCCATATCAGTGTCGGTGTGGCCCGTACACAGGACAACCATGCACAGATACAGGTGGCAGACAACGGCATTGGTATCAAGGACGAATTCAAGGAGCATGCCTTTGACCCCATTGTCAATGGTCAAGGCATAGGACTCGATCGAGTGAAGGCAGTTGCTGTGGCTCATGGTGGCAACATCCGTATAGATGACAATCCTGGTGGTGGCACGATCTTTATCATCACCTTGCCGCTGGCACCAGAGGAAATTATAGAGGAAGCAGAGGTTATAGTTGAAGATTAGGGGCTTGTATGAAACAAAGATTCACCGCAGGACTTCTGTTCTTCATCATAGCTTTTCAATGGGCATGTGCTGTGATTCCTGACATGAAGTTCCGCCGTTTGGACACTCGTGACGGATTGTCGAACACACAGGTTAACTGCATTGTCCGCGACTCGCGTGGACTAGTGTGGATAGCCACTCCCTATGGCTTGAACCGTTATGATGGCTATCGTGTCCGCTCTTTTTACTCTCATGCTAACGACTCTACAACGATGCCAGTGAGCTATGTTGATGATGTTTTGGAGGATGGCGATGGACGGCTTTGGCTACGTCATGGCACTGCCTATTCTATTTTTGACCCCCAGACAGAGACTTGTGACCGACACCCAGAAGTCTGGTTGCGTGAGAGAGGTGTGGAAGGGAATGTGGAGCGCGTATTCATAGATCGTAACCACAATATCTGGGTGAAGACCTATGATACGGGTTTCTGGTTTCTGAATCCGTGCAATGGCCAGTTGAAGCATTTCACTTTCGGCAATGGTCAGCAGCAGATAGATGCTGATATGGGCGTGAGCGATATGGTGGAATATGGCCGCAGTTTACTCATGGTATCAAATAATGGCGACATCCTCTGTTTCAACACCAGTCAGGTGCGTCTGTCGTGGAAAAGCAGGCGTTTGCGGCAATTGACAACAGCACGCAATGCAGGCTACCATGTGTTTGTAGACGTGCAGAGCAACATCTGGATGCTGGTCAATGGGCGGGCTTATGTTTACGTGCGATGTGCTGACCGATGGGTGGCTTCGGCCACAGAGGCTCTGCTGCTGTTGGGCGTTCAGGGATTCCCGCACGATATTAAAATATGGGACATCACTTCCGACCATCGTGGGCAACTTTGGTTCTCCACCGACCATCATGGCTTGTTCATTGTTAATCTGAAAGATGGGACGAGACGCCAGTTCCTAACTGTAAAGAATGACGAGACTACCGTTTCTGACAATACCATTCGCAGAATCTATTGCGACCAGTTGGGCCGCATGTGGATAGCCACTTACATGAATGGTGTCAACTACTATGCAGAGAATCTGTTTCACTTCAAGAACGTCATGGTTGGCAATGTCAACACTATCTGTGTTGACCGTGATGGCAAGTATTGGTTGGGTACTAACGACCATGGAATCATCCGTTATGATATAGCTACGGGCGCACAGACCGTTTATAATATGGCTAACAGCGGCTTGGGTGCTGACATCATCGTCAGTAGTCTTAGTGCCAACGATGGCGTATTGTGGTTTGGCACCTATGAGGGTGGCTTGATTCGTTATAAGGACGGCCACTTCATCACCTATAAGGCTACAGGACAGCCCGATGGACTGGCTCACAATAGTGTGTGGTCATTAGCTGAAGACCAGTGGGGGAATATCTGGATTGGCACCTTAGGGGGTGGTCTGCAGCGTATAGATCGGCAGACAGGGCATTTTACAACGTTTGATATGCAAACTTCCAAACTGCCCAGCAATTACATCTCGTCCATTCAGCTTACAGAGGAGGGATTGCTATTGTTGTCGCATACTGATTTCTACTCTATCATGAATCCCAAGACGATGAAGATAGAGAATATTCGCATAGAGCCTCGTTCCAAAGATATACCCGTCACGCCATCCTCCAATCTGGTGTTGCAAGATTCGCGCGGATTGGTGTGGCAAGGGGCTACCTCGGGCGCTACGGTCTGCGATTTGGAGACAGGAAATACATATCTGCTTGACAGCCGATCCGGTCTTTTCGGCTCCACAGTGAACGGTTTGGTAGAAGACCAACGTCACACGATGTGGGTGGTTACCGACAAGGCTCTCTCAAGTGTCGTGCCCCAGCAGCGGGATGGACAGTGGACCTTTATTGTGCGAAGTTTCAACAACCGTGATGGCTTGATGGATGCTCCCTATAACCAGCGGTCAGCCATCCTGACACCAGACGGATTGGTAGTTATTGGCGGCTATGAGGGCATTGATATCATCAATCCGCAGCACATGGGAGTGCAACGGGGCAAGGAAACGCCGTTACTGAGTGGTGTCAAGGTGATGGATGGCCCTGTACAGCGGGTTGACGACCACTTGCGGCTAAGCTATGATGAACGTCGGTTCATCGTACAATTAGGTTCTAATAGTGGTGAGGTTCACAACCGTGCCCGCTTTGCCTATCGCCTGTTAGGGTTCAGCAGCCAGTGGCTTTACACGGAGGAAGCCAGCCCTGATATTACCTATATGGGACTACCGGCTGGCAGTTATACGCTCTGTGTGCGCATGCTTAACGAAGACGGTACACTTGGTATGGAAGAAGTGACGCTGCCCGTCAGCATTGCTGCACCGTGGTATCGCTCGTGGTGGATGCAGCTTGTCTATCTTTTGGTCATCTTGTTGGCTGCTCACTATGCCTATCGTCGTTATCAAGAGAAGTTACGCTTGCAGCAGTTAAAGATGGAGCAGGAGAGTCGCCATCGGTTGGATGAGCAGAAACAGCAGTTCTATGAAACGGTGAGCGATGAGTTGCGCAAACCCTTCCATGACACTTTCGAGTCGCTAAACGACATGATGCAGCGCGAGACCGATGAGCAGCGCTATGAGTGTCAGCAGCAGGTGTTTAGCCATGTGGAGTCACTCTTGGAACAGGTAAATATGCTGGCGGAGAGCGGTCGTGGCAAGAATAAACTGCAGCCGCAGGTGCGTGAGTTGGAAATCACTAGCTTGGATGAAAAACTCATCAAGGACGCTACGAAATATGTGGAGGACAACTTAGACAATGCCGACATATCGGTGGAAACTATGGCAGCAGAGTTAGGCATGTCACGTGTCCATTTGTACAAGAAACTGACCGCTATTACCGACCTGACCCCTTCGGAGTTTATTCGCCAGATACGTTTGCGCTATGCCGAGCAGTTGTTGCGCAAGAGCCAGCTGACGGTGGCAGAGGTGGCCTATAAAGTGGGCTTTAATAATCCACGCTACTTCTCGAAATACTTCAAGGAAATGTATGGGATGATACCTTCGGAATACAAAAATCAGCAGAATAACGATTCATGCCTTGAATAATAACATTTCGGCAGGGTACTAATGTTGTATATTTCGTAACTTTGCACACATCAGAATACTTAAAATTGTAAATACTATAGTTTCATGAACATCCTAAGAACAATGGTAACGGGAATGCTGTCCGTAGCGGCAGTGGCCTTGATGGCCGCTGACTACATTGTGGAAGGCCAGTATGTGACGATTCCTGTAAAGCAAGTGGAAGCAGGTGGCGCTCAGGTGGTGCGCCTGCAGGTGGTTAACGACAACATCATCCGGGTGCAAGCCACGCCGGGGGCTCAATTGCCAGAGAAACAGAGCCTTATCGTGGTGAAGCAGACACAGAGACCGAAGTTTGATGTGACAGAGGACGGTAGTGAGGTGCTTGTGAAGGCCAGTGGTGTACAGGCCCGTGTAAACAAGCAGACGGGTCGCATCGAGTTTCTGGACAAGGATGGCAAGAAACTGTTGAAAGAAGCAGAGGAGGGCAAAACGTTTAAACCCTTCCGAGTGCCTGACCGTGAGATAGGTGTCGATGTGGCCAAAGTGCCGGAGGAACAGCGCAACGGACTGACGTGGCGTCTGCTGTTCGACAGTCCTGCCAGTCCTAAGGAGGAATCGTTCTACGGTCTGGGGCAGCACCAGTCGGAGGAGCTGAACATGAAAGGGCTGAACGAGGACCTGTTCCAATACAACACCAAGGTCAGTGTGCCGTTCGTGCTCAGTACGAAGAACTATGGTTTGCTGTGGGACTCCTATAGTTACTGCCGTTTTGGCAATCCCGAAGACTATCAGCAGTTAGGACGCATCTTTAAGATTTTCGACAAGCAGGGTAGGGAGGGCCACCTGACCGGTACCTACGTGGACAAGAACGGCAAGCGGCTGGTGCGCGACGAGGACTCTATCTACTACGAGTTCGACACGCCTGCAGCCTCAGAACTGGCTAACCAGACGGAGCCTGGCGGCATCAAGAATCTGCCGAAGGGCTTTGCGCTGAACGGCTCGAAGGTGGTCTACGAAGGCTTCATCGAGGCTCCTGCCGATAAGCAATATCACTTCATTCTCTACTATGCTGGCTATATCAAGGTCTACATCGGTGGACAGCTCGTCGTGCCCGAACGTTGGCGCACGGCCTGGAATCCTAACACCTATAAGTTCCGCAAACAGCTGCAGAAAGACAAGCGCTACCAATTGCGCATCGAGTGGCAGCCCGACGGCGACGTCTCGTACTGTGGCCTGCGCGTGGCCAAACCCAACAAGAACCAGCGCAAGCTCAGCATCTGGAGCGAGATGGCCAAGGACATGGACTACTATTTCATTGCCGGGCGGAATGCTGACGAGGTTATCAGTGGCTATCGCACCCTGACGGGTAAGGCTCCTGTCTATCCCAAGTGGGCGTTGGGCTTCTGGCAGAGCCGTGAGCGCTACAAGACCTCGCAGGAGATAGAGGAGAATCTGGCAGAGTTCCGTAAGCGCCAGATTCCCTGCGATAATATTGTGCAAGACTGGAACTACTGGCCGGAGGACCAGTGGGGCTCCCATCAGTTCGAGTCTGCCCGCTATCCCAATCCGCAGGCCATGCTCGACTCTGTGCATCAGATGGGCGGCCGCTTCATGATTTCGGTATGGCCGAAGTTCTATTGTAACACCGACAACTACAAGGAGATTGACGCCAAGGGATGGATGTACCATCAGGCAGTCAAGGACGATATTCACGACTGGGTGGGCCCGGGCTATGTCGGCTCTTTCTACGATGCCTACGATGCTGGTGCCCGCAAAATGTTCTGGCGACAGATGGACGAGAACCTCTTCTCGAAGTATAAGTTCGGCATTGACGCCTGGTGGATGGATGCCTCAGAGCCGAACGTGCGTGACTGCACCCCCATGTGGTATCGCAAAGCCCTCTCCGGCCCTACGGCATTGGGTACCACAACGGAGTACTTCAATGCCTATAGCATTGTGAATGCCGATGCCATCTATAACGGGCAGCGCTCAGTGCAGCCCAACCAGCGTGTCTTCCTGCTGACGCGCAGTGGCTTTGCAGGCGAACAGCGCTACTCCACAGCCACTTGGTCGGGCGACATTGGTACCCGTTGGGAGGATATGCGTGCCCAGATGACCGCAGGACTCAACTACTGCATGTCGGGCTTGCCCTTCTGGGGCATGGACCAGGGTGGCTTCTGTGTGGAGAATCGCTACATGAAAGCTCAGGGGCTATACGATCGCACGGGCATGGAGAACGAGGACCTGAAGGAGTGGCGTGAGCTACAGACTCGCTGGAGTCAGTTCGGATGTTTTATTCCCTTATTCCGCGTTCATGGTCAGTGGCCGCTCCGGGAGATTTGGAACATTGCTCCCGACAATCATCCTGCTTATAAGTCGTTTGTTTACTACGACAAGCTGCGCTACCGTCTCATGCCCTACCTCTACTCCATGGCCGGTTGGGTACACCTGAACGACTACACCATGATGCGTGGCCTCGTGATGGACTTCAATGGCGACAATAATGTCTTGAACATTAAGGACCAGTGGATGTTCGGCCCTGCGCTGATGGCTTGTCCTGTTGCTGAGTATAAGGCGCGCAACCGTTCTGTCTACTTCCCCAAGCAGTCGGGCTGGTACGATTTCTATACGGGTGACTACATACAAGGAGGCCAGTCGCTTATTGTCGATGCCCCCTACGAGCGCATCCCTGTCTTTGTGCGCGAGGGCAGTATCATCCCCTTTGGTCCGGAGATACAGTATTGTGATGAAAAATCGGCAGAACTCATTAACCTCTATGTCTACGCAGGTAAGGACGGTAAGTTCCAACTCTATGAGGACGAGGGCGTGAACTATAACTATGAGAAAGGCAAGTTCCTGACTATCGACATTAGCTATGACGATGTGGCAAAGATGCTCACCATCGGCAAACAACAGGGAAAATTCAATGGCATGCTCAAGACGCGTCGCTTCAACGTGGTCTATGTCACGAAAGACCAGCCCCGTGAGTTGAATGTAGAGAATCCTGAGGGTAAGATGGTCAACTACAATGGCAAAGAAGTAATTGTACAGTTGTAATCAAAGTATCACCGTTAGAGGGTGTGTCAAAATAGGCACATCCTCTTTTTATGTCTTCTTGTTAGCAGCCTA
>ERZ842401.2167-NODE-2167-length-26664-cov-15.139239_pt1 | contig 26664 bp, 26 predicted proteins | sample MGYA00521270_ERZ842401 | MGnify/ENA primary metagenome ERZ842401 (study PRJEB31892, sample SAMEA3878208) | bioreactor metagenome | biome: Moose rumen | place: Sweden | collected 2011-10 | study: EMG produced TPA metagenomics assembly of the PRJEB12797 data set... | reverse complement strand
GTCCGCGACCAGTGGGTGCTGTTCCTGCGCAAGGATGATGAACTGGCTAAACAGACAACCATCAAGGCCAGCGACCTCTGGCAGCGTCCCCTGCTCTTTTCCCGGCAAACCCTGTCCCCTAGCACCCACGGAGACGAACTGTTAAGCTGGCTGCAAAAGCCGCTGGACGAGCTGCATGTCGCCGGCTCCTATACCCTGCTCTACAACGCCACCTTAATGGTCAAAGAAGGCTTAGGCTATGCCATCTCCTTTGACCAGCTCATAAATAATACGGGCACAGAACTCTGTACCCGTCCCTTAGAGCCACCTATCTACACGGAACCATATTTAGCATGGAAAAAGAATCAGGTCTTTTCCAAAGCCTCCCGACTTTTCCTGCAAACCTTGCAGGAAAAATTTGCCACAAAATAAGGAGGGCCTTTCCGCCCTCCCCAGATACCTATTGAGAAAAAGAAATCAATTACCGTCAGGAACCCATGTTCCTTTTATGCCTTTTACGGCTTCTTTAGCGTTAATCTCCTTATCGCCATTATCAATATCAATGAGTTTATACTTGTCATTACCCATGCCCATTTCTTTCATATAGGAAAGCTGGCGCATGCTGTGACGGGATTCCATACGCTCCACCAAATCTTTTTTGCTTTCTTCCGGCAGGGCGTAAACACAGTCCACACAGGCCTGGTCAGCGGCCAGAATGTCCACAGATGCCACGATACCGATATCCGGCGTGACTACCGGCTTGGCCGAAGTTCCAGCGCAGTCGCAGTCCACACTCATATTCCGCATGACATTGATAAAGGCAATCTTGTCCTTGAAATGAGACACCGTTGCCTGCGTGGATTCGGTCATGCGTTCCATAAACTCTTCCTGCGTAATCCCCCACTGGCTGCCACTGTCACCGGCATGAATCATCTTCTTGCCGATTTTGCCGTCAGCACAGCCAATGCCGATATTCTTGTTGGAACCGCCGAATCCGCCCATGGCGTGCCCCTTGAAATGTGTAAGCGCCAGGAAGGAATCATAATTCAGCATGCTCTTGCCCACGCTCATTTCCGTGAACCATTTGCCATTGGGTACAGGCAGCATCGCTGTGCCCTGTGCATCAGTGATATCCACGGTGGTAAAATCTGCCCAGCCGTTGGTCTTTAGGGTTTCACGATGTTTTTCCGTAGTATCGCGGCCACCGCCATAATAGGTATTCGTTTCGATAATCGTTGCCTTGGGCAGCTTATCAACCATCAGTTTCTTCACCCAGGGGCGGGGAATGATATTCGGACCATGCGGCTCGCCCGTATGCAGCTTGATGGCCACCTTGCCGCCTAATTGTCCCTTTACCCTGTCATAAATTTTCAGCAGGCCTGCCGCCGACAAATCACGCGTGAAATACACCACGGATTCAGCGCCGCTGCGCTCATTATAGGGAACATAATGCTCTCCGCCGGTTCCGGCTGTCTTTGCCTTAGACTGCGCCGGATTTTTCCCCTGCCTGTCATCAGCGGCCAACGCGCCGCATCCCGGCAGCGCAGCCATGGCAATAGCCGTACCTGCCAGTTTTACGAACCGGCGCCGCGTCATACCTTTTTTCATACAAAAACCTCCCTAATGGCAATTACCTGCCTGCAAAAGATTAACGGATATATAAACACTCCAAAATACAACGCTTTAAACTCATTTTAGCACTTTGAGTCTACTCCAAGTCAACATTTTTTTGCCTGTCCATAACTTTTCCAGCTTGCTATTCCCGTCAGCAGTATATATACTGTAACTACCTCTGTTGTTAATAGCCATACAAAAACTTTTTAAAGGAACTTTGCTATGAAAAAAGAACTCCCTCATTTTAATGTTGATGCTGCCTATGGCGGCTCTCAGGAATGGTGTCCTACGCATTGGATGAATATCGGCGGCTGTGCCGCCATTACCGCCTGTGACTGCAGCCTCTGCTTTGAGTTGTACAAACAAAAGGCAGGCCTTTACCCCCATGAAAAAAATCACATAAGCAAGGCTGACTATGTCGACTTTGCCTATGTGATGGAACCCTACCTAAAGCCACGGGAAACCGGCATAGACAGGCTGGATATATATATTGACGGTTTTACCGCCTTTCTCCATGACCGTCAGGTCAAGGATATAAGTATGACCCCATGGGACGGTCATAAGGATATCGCCGCCACCCAAAATGTCATCATAGAGCAAATCAACAGTGGCTGGCCCATTCCCTGCCTTACCCTGCTCCATAGGCATCCGCTCATGGAGGATTACGTCTGGCACTGGTACATCATCAACGGCTACGAAACCTTTGCTGACACCATGATGGTCAAGACCGTAACCTACGGCACATGGCGCTGGTTTGACCTGTCAGTTCTCTGGAATACAGGCTATGACCGAAAAGGCGGCCTCATTCTCTTCGCTTAAAGATTAGCCCCTATCTTATAGGCCATATCGGCAAAGGAAGATTTTTCCACCAGACTGCGCGCTCCGCAGCCGGTTGCCCAGACCTGCCCCACATCTTCCCATTCCATATAGCGCACCAGCGTGGCGTAATGGTTAGACAGCGCCTCCATTGTCCAGTCAGCGCTATTATAGGCCGTAGCCATCATGATGGATTTTTTCCGATGGAGCTTTTCCGTCCGGGAGTAAAATCTGTCAATAATGACCTTAAGCTGGGCTGACATGCCAAAATAATACAAAGGTGTTGTCAGCACAATCAGATCAGCGGCCAGCATCTTGGGCATCAGCGTGTTTTCAATGGCATCCTTAAAAATGCACGGGCCATCCATGCCGCATTTGTCACACCCCTGGCACGGATGTGTTTCTTCATGGGCCGCATCAAAGGTAAAGACCTCATGTCCGGCGCTTTTAGCCCCTGCGGTGAACCTGTCAGCCAAGTATATGGACGTCGATTCATTTTGCGGATGGGGACTGCTGGTGATAACCACGATGTTCATTTTCTTTCCTCCCGATACACTTCCCGGCAGAAAATCCCTGGCGGCCTTGTTTTCCTTTTCCCCGGTCAGGGCTCCCAGCCCACAGCCGGAAAGAAAGAAGGTTAGCGCCCCCGTACCGGCAATCTGGATAAATTCCCGTCTGTTCATAAAGACTGCCTCCGTTAATTTACCTGCATGGTCATTTGCCTGCATAATTGGGCAGTTTTGCCGAAATCAACGGTGCTTTAAACGAGCGCACCTCATACTCGGCAATGCCATCGGCATAGTATACATCTTCCTTCAGGATTGCCTCCACGGCCTCACGGCTGTCTGTACCGGCAATCATAATGCCGGCCATCTCTTTGTCCGTATACGGCCCCACCAGCAGGAAATCCCCCTGTTCAAAATGTCTGGTAAACCAAGCTGTATGCTGCTTAAAAAGTTCCTCGCCCCTGCCTGCCGGAATTTTGTCTGCCTTTAACGTCTGATTGATGATAAACATATTTCTTCCCCCTTATAACGCCGTTGTTCCAGTTTTGCCATAGGCAAAACTTCCTCTTGGCGTTTCAACGAGGCGGGAGATATGCTCGCCGCCTGTTTTGGTATTCGTGCCCCCACCTGCTGAGGTGGGGGACATTTTCTTGCCTCGTTATAAATTCCTGCCCGTTTCATAGGCTTCCTGCATGGCTGCCGATCCGCGGACAGCCCCCGGTGCCAATGCACTTGTACCGATAATACTGCCGGCATTGCGCACACCAACCTGATTGAATTCTTTAAAACACCCCACGTACATGGCAAAATCCGACAGGATATTGGCCATGTATTTTTTATCCGGCACACCGCCAAGGGTCAGCAAATAAAAATCTTTATCCTGCAATATAGGCAGCAGCGGATAAGTACGGTCAAGGAAACGTTTCATAAGCCCTGTCCATGTAAAGTAGTACATGGGCGAAGCCAATAAGATGACATCCGCGGCTTTTACCTTTTCCAAAACTTCTGCCATATCATCCTTCTGCACGCAGCTGCCGCCATTATTATGGCAGGCACGGCAGCCAAAGCAGTCACCGAATTTCTTGTCACGCAGCTCTACCTTTTCCACCTCGTGACCGGCCTCCTGCGCACCACGGATGAACTCATCAGCTAAAATCCCCGTGTTGCCATTTTTTCTCATGCTGCCATGAATAACCAGTACCTTCATTTCCACTCTCTCCTCATACACACTAACAGTTTAAAAAGATTAACTCTTGCGAATTTTGGCAATATACTTTCGCCAGCCAATGACGGCTGGCCAGTTCATCGTCCAAACCGTTCTTCTTCCCCAGCAGAACCTTGGCCGGAACATACGGGAAATCACTGCCGTACAGCAAATGGCTCTCGTCCGTAATTTTCAGCAGCATATCCATTGCCTCCGGCAGGGGGTCACCAGCCAAATCATAGTAAAGCTGCTTCATGCCTGCTTCCATATCCACAGGCTGCATCATCTTCATGCCTGCCAGCATGGCAAACATCGCCTTGGCCCGCTGTTTCATATAAGGCAGGAACGAACCGCAATGGGGAACCACCAGCCGTACCTGCGGATAACGTTCCAGCATGCCGCTGGCCAGCAGATTTACCATGGCTCTGGTGGTATCGGCCGGATATTCAAACAGTGCCATCACCTGTCCTGTCACCGTGCCCTTACGCGGCAGTTCCCGTGCCGGACTGGGATGCGTAATGACCAGCGCTTTGCGGCGGTTCAATTCGGCAAAAATCTTTTCCCAACGCGCATCCCCCAGATAAATACCGCCGGCATTGCTGGGAACCTTTACGCCCAAAGCCCCCAGTTTGTCCATGGCATAGCTTATTTCCGCAAGACTGCCCGCAATGCTCGGGAAGGGCAGAGCCGCCACGAAGCCAAATTTATCCGGGTACTTACGGCACAGGGCAGCCGTTTCCTCGTTTATCTCTCTGGCCACTTCGCAAGACAGCTTCTCATCACCGTTATAAATATGCGGCGTTGCCGGTGATAACACCGTAAAGTCAATATTTGCCTGCCGCATAAATTCCAGATGGGCTTCCTCTGACCATGACGGCAAAGGATAGCCTTCCTCAGCTACAGGGTCAATGCCCAATTTTTTCAGCCCCTGCACAAAACACGGCAGGATAGCATGGGCATGAATATCAATCTTGCGCCCGGCAGGCATCTGCTCACGTCCGGCTGCGGCCAGCACTGTCTGTTCCTGAACCTTTTCAGCCAGTCCCCACAAAGCCAGCGCACCGCCAACACCGGCCTTCAAAAAATCACGCCTCTTCACGGTAAACCTCCTCTTACGCCCAAGGGAAAAGTTCATAAAATAAATTTTAGATTTAGCTTGTCTATCTTAAAATTTATTTATTGCCATGCCCTAACAACTTCCGCAGGCAATTATAGGAAATCTCATAGATGGACAGATATTTGTAATCAACACCAGCCTCAGCCATCGCCTTTTTCTGCGTTTCCGTCACGACTGCATAGGGATAAATCCCATAGATAAAGGGAAAATAAGCATAGATAAAGCTCTGCTTGGCCACTTCATTCATTTCCGGGCAGAATTTATCCAGACAATGCCTGACAGCATTCATGGACTTGCCATAGGAACGCTTGAACTCCACCAAATTTTCATAACGGCTGTTGCCTTCCATATCAAAATGGTTCATGGACAGCAGTTTCAGCAGCCTTGAACGCTTTTCCAAGGAATGGGACAAAGCCGCTGCCAGCTCATCATGGCTCAATGTATCATTGGCATTCAGCAGTTCTTCCAAATCCGCCACCCACAAATCATATTCCCTCTGCATGAGAGCGAGGAAGATTTCTTCCTTGGTGTTGAAATAATTGTAGATGGCAGTGCGATTAAAGGTTGTCACCTTGCCTATCTCTTTAAGGGTGATATCCTTGAAGTTCATCGTCTCATAGAGTTTTGCACAAGCATCAATTATTTCCTCGCGCCGCGCCAGCAGCACTTCTTCTGAAACCTTTGGCATAATCAGCCTCCTGAATATTTAGCACCATAAAAATGACATCGTGTAACTTACGTTAATTGCATTATAACGACAAAATGACACTATGTCAATATTGTTCACAAAAAATTTTGGCTGCAAAAAAGAGACTGTGAATGTCTCACAGCCCCTCTGTTTATTTCGTGCCATTTTTTTACGCGATAACCCCATTGCTCCGCAGAACAGCCTGAATGCTCTCGGCACTCTTCTTCATCAATGCTTCTTCGTCCTGAGCCAATGACAGCGGTATCCGCTTTTCCACGCCATGACGGCCAATGATGCTCGGCATGGACAAGGCCACATTATCAAGGCCATACTCGCCCACAAGCGGCATGGATACCGGCATGATACAGCGTTCATCAAAGAGTACCGCCTTGGCCAGCCGGCAGGCTCCCATAGCGATGCCTGTATTTGTCCAGCCCTTCGACATGACTACATCATAAGCTGTGTTGACAACTTCCTGCGCGATTTTATCTTTGTCCAAGGCTTCATCATGGTCAAAGTATGCGTCGAGCTTTTCCAAGGGTATGCCGCCGATACTAACCGTGCTCCATGCCGGGAAGGCAGAATTGCCGTGTTCCCCCAGCATATAACCCTGCACATCGCTGGCATCCACATGAAAATGCTTGCCCAAAATACTTTTAAAGCGCATGGTCTCCAAAGTCGTGCCTGTGCCGAACAAGCGCCCTGCAGGATAATCAAACTCCGTCGCCGCCACATAAGTCGTGATGTCCAAAGGATTGGTTATCATGATGAATACCGCTTCCCGGGTAAAAGCCGTTACCTTTTGCATAACCTCGCGGATAACCGCAATATTTTCCCTTGCCAGTATCAGCCTGTCCATCTTCTGCCCCGGAACAATACTGGGTCCGGCATCACAGATAATCACATCGGCATCCCGGCATTCTTCAAAATCACCGGCGTAAACACGAATCCCCGGCACATAGGCGCAGGCTAACGAATGCACCGCATCCAGCGCTTCCCCATGCGCGACCTCAGGCTTAATGTCAATACAAACAATTTCCGCTGCCAGCTGGCAGGCAATCGCTCTGGCGAGTACCGCCGAACCGACATGACCAAGACCGATAATTGCTAACTTATGTGGCTTAAACACCTTTACATTTCCCCTTTACCATTTGTAAGTATACTATGTACATTAACACTTTTACAGTATACATCTTTTTGGTAAAGTTTACAAATCAACTGCTGTGTTTTATTCCTGCTGATACATAACTGCGCTTGTCAGCCGGTATCTCCTCCCACTTGAGGGCATTAGCAGCAATTTTATGTGAAAGCCCCCATGCCGCGGCAATGCCTGCGGCTTCACCAATGCTCATGCAGGTTGGCTGGATGCGCATTGAGGCCTGCAGGATAAAGCTGGCACTGATGCAGCGTCCGGTCACAATCAGATTTTCTATCTGCTCCGTGACTAAAGAACCATAGGGAATTTCATAGAAGCCGCCCTGGGGCAGTTTTTCCGAAACCTTCTCACCATGGGCATCAATAAACCACGCCGTCCGGCAGACGGCATCGGCAAAACGGCTCTGGTTGTGGTAATCATCTTCGACAAGATAATGCTTGCCGCGAATACGCCACGACTCTCTTGCGCCCAGCATAGCTGCTTCGCGGCTGATAAAGGCTTTTTCAAAGCCCGGCAGATGGCGAATCAGATAATCGGCAATATGGCGCATCATCTTTCTGCCGTATGCTACGGCCTTGCTGTAAGAAACCGGGTCAGAGGCTGAGAATTTGACGGGGATTTCCGGGCAGTTCATGCTCATGACCCCGTTTTTGCCGATAATTGTATAGGCCTGCATGTATTCCGCTTCTTCCTGCGTGATTTCTCCTGCTGCCACACCTTTGGCCATCAGGTCTTCCAACTTGTATCGCTGCTTGCGGTGCATGGCTTCGGCAATTTCAAAATACGGAGGCTTGGACTTGCACCAGTCCTCCTTGAGTTCCACGGCCACATGTTGATAAAGCCTGTCCACATCTATGCCGCCCATTTCAAAACGGAAGGACAACGGCTGGTTTTTTCCTGTCTTTTCATAGCCGCGCTCATAGGGAACGCCAGCCGCACGGGACAGGAACGCGTCCCCTGTGCTGTCAATAAAGGTTTTGGCACGGATAGCCGCCAGTCCTGCAATGGTCTGGACTATACAGGCCTCAATGACAGCCCCCTGACGAACTATATCGACCAGCACCGTCTGATACAAAACATCTACGCCTGCCGCCTCACACATTTCATCATAAATGAGCGCCAGTGTCTCAGGATTGTGCCATGTCTGCTGGGTTACACCATCAAAAGGCTCTATGCCATGTTTACGCAGACGTTCTTTCACTTCTGCCACATAAGGTGTATCGCTGTCAGGCGCATGGGTATCCATGAAGGGATAAACGCAGCCCAGTACCGCCAGTCCCCCCAAAGCCACGCCACGCTCTACGAGGACAGTTCTGGCGCCATTTCTGGCTGCCATAACAGCAGCTGCCGTCCCTGATGGGCCGCCGCCTGCTACACAAACATCGGTGGAAAACAGCACGGGAATTTCCCTGCCTGCATATATCAACGTGCCATTATTTCTCTCTTTAGGCGCAGCCAGCACATTTTCCGCTGTGCCGACAGAGCTGCCTGCGATAACCCCGGCGGCAGCCATACCTGCCATTTTCATAAAATCACGACGGGAAATAGGAATAGAAAAAGATTTTTCCATGTTGTCAGCTCCTCTCATATTTAAATGCCCATGACTTTACATTTCCATTTCGTCAAATTCAGCAGCTTTTCCTGCTTAATACAATGCCTTTCCATTATTTATTGCTTCATTATTCACGTTTATTTAAAAAATCCGGCAGTCAAATTTCAATTTTATTTTTGCGGAAAAAAAATAAGTTTTTCCAGCCAAAAGTATTGACAGCAGCTGATATTTACGATATAGTAGCAACCTGTCGATGGGATAATATTTATGTGATATAGAAAGGAAAGATTAAGGAAAATTATGTTGGAAAGAGAATTGATTGTTAAGGCATTGGTATGGAAGTTTATGATTAGCGAAAGCGCCGCCAGACGTATGTACGATAATACTGTCGGCACCGACAGAGACAATCTGCGTAAATTAGCTGAAAACTACAAGGCCTCTGCCAGAATGTCATTCTTCTGCTAAATTGACCAAAACATCAATATATAAAACTGTTTTTAACAGCAGGGAGCACCGCGCTTTCGCGCGGTGCTCCCTATTTTTATCTAGGCCAAATCCTTCCCGGCCTCTGCCAGAATACGCATCTGTTCCATGGTCTGTTCTTCCGTGACCAGCTGCGATGCGCCCTGTATAATTGTGGCATAAAGCGCATCATAATAACGGCCATAATCGCCGCGTTCGCTGGGCACTTTTTCTTCGTGATAAACGCCAGCTTCATCATAATAGATCAGCGTTCCATAATTCTCCGGCATATCCAAACCAAAATCATCATGTCCTTCCGGCAGATAGAATTTTTTGAGGTCAGCTTCCTGTCTGTCCTGCTCCTGCTTAATGAACACGCCACGCCGTCCGTAAAGCTCAAAGCTGGGACGCGCCTTTGCCCGGAAGTAGCTGGATTTCACCGATACTTTAAGCCCTGAATACAGCAAGTCCAAGTCAAAATAATCATTCATGCGCCCCTTGCCCAAAAGCTGGCGCACATCATAGTGACAATCCTGCGGCTTGCCCAGCCAGGAAAGCACCTGATCCACCGTATGACAGGCATGTGTATATAGAAACGCATTTTCCCGGCGAAAAGTTTTTTCCTGCTCCGGCACATAGGCGCGGTAATAATCATAGTGCATATTGATTTCATATACCTCGCCTAAAACGCCCGAGGCCATAACCTTCTGCGCCGTCAAAAAATCACTGTCAAAACGGCGGTTTTGATAGCACTGTACCATAACGCCCTTTTCTCTGGCCAGCTTAAAGAGCTGCTCCGCTTCCTCCACACTGGTGGCAAAAGGTTTCTCCACCACGCAATGCTTTCCAGCGGACAGCACCTTGCAGGCCATTTCATAATGGGCAGCAGCAGGCGTTGAAATAACCACCACATCAATCTCCGGGTCGCTTAACAGTTTGCCCAAATCATCCGTATAGACAATATCAGGAATCCTTGCCCAGCCATTGTCCCTGAGTGTACGCTGATAAATCATTTTCACTTTGATTTTATCCTGCCGTGTAAGGATAAAGGGCAGATGGTAACGATTGGTACTTTTGCCATTGCCAATAAAGCCTAAAACTAATTTTTCCTGACCTGCCATAGTGTGACCTCCCCACTATATTAAGACGCATGCGTTACTGTATAAATATGAATGCCTTCCTGCTGCAGCTTGTCTTTCATCGCCTTAGGTACTTTGTCATCTGTATAGATTGCATCAATGTTATGATACGGCAGCAAGGTAACAACTCCAAACTGGGAAAATTTTTCTGACTCCGTCAGTACGATAATCTGTCTGGCACTTCTGGCCATGCTGTGAACCGCCTCGGCCCGCATAAGGTTGCTGGACATCGCTCCGACATCACTAAAACCGTCTGTGCCGACAAAAAATTTATCAACCAAAAATTCCTCCGCACACTTGCGAACCAAAGGACCAACCATAACCTGCGAATCTGCTTGAAAATCTCCCCCCAGCAGGATAACCCGGGCATTGGGTTTATCGCGCACAAAAGTGGCAATGAAAACCGAATTGGTGATAATGGTAATATCCTTGCGCTTGCTCAGCAGTGCCTCTGCCAACAAAGCACAGGTAGAACCGGATTCTATCATGACCGTTTCGCCATCACTTACAGCATTTACAGCTCCCTGAGCAATGCGCCTTTTAATATCATAATTGATAGACAGCCGATTGCCTACATCATCACTTTCGATAAGCAGCGCATAGCCGTGTTCACGTTTTAAAAATCCTTTTGCCTCCAGATGGGAAAGGTCTTTTCGTATTGTCACTTCCGAAACAGCAAGAGTTCCGGCCAGTTCCGTCACGGTGACCTTCTTCTTCTGCGTCATTATTTCCAGTATCTTTGCATGTCTGGCGCGCATTGTGCCTCATCCTTTGCCTTTTTTCTCATTGCCTATCTACCCACAAAGCAACAGGAATGTTTTTCGTTCAAAACATTTTTTCTTCCAATATTATACTCAGCAGTCCTTCATTGTTTTTCCGCTGCCGACCAGTTTTTCAAAATCAGCAATGAAATCATCGACTGCCGAAGTTATTGCCTGATTCTTTACCAAGCCAAAGATTACGTCCGGCGAAACGGTAGCTGCCCCTACACCATACTCACAGAGTTCCAAAAGCTGCTGGGAGTTTTTGAAGCTGGCGGCCAGCACCTCTGTTTTTAACTCATTATTGCGGAAGATATCATGAATGTGACGCGCCACCTGAATACCATTGTAGCCCATGTTATCTATACGGTTGATATAGGGGGCAGCATAAGCCGCACCGGATTTGGCTGCCAGAAATGCCTGCATCGGCGTATAAATAGCTGTAGCCGTAATGTTCACGCCTTCGTTGCGCAAGAGCTTCATCGCCTTGAAGCCTTCCTGCACCGAAGGAATTTTTATGTAAGTATTCGCCCCTAATTCCTTTCGGATACGGTGTGCGTCCTCAACCATGCCTTCTGCCGTCCTGGCAATAACCTGTACATGCAGTTCTGCTTCTGCCCCGATGAATTCACGAATTTCCTTCAGCACCTCATAAGGCTGCCGGCCGCTTCTGGCAAGAATCGTAGGATTGGTCGTCACACCGTCCACAGGATAAAACTCGTAGATTTTCTTGATTTGATCAATGTGGGCATCGTCAATAATGAGTTTCATAAAGTTCACCTCATGTCTTTCGTTAATTATGTTTTCAATTTCGTTTGTAAGTATATCTTATTCTTTTCCGAGCCTATTGTCAATAGACATCACCCCTTTTACAATTAGCCCGAGAAATTTTCACAATATCGGCAGAAGCTCTAAGCAAAAAGTGCTGGGAACACGTAAATTCCCAGCACTTTATCTTTATAACTATGCCTTACAGCATATCCTTTTCAATCATGTACTCTGCAATCTGCAGTGCGTTTAAGGCTGCGCCCTTGCGAATCTGGTCGCCGCAAACCCACAGGTTCAGGCCATGGTCTACAGAATAGTCCTTGCGCAGACGGCCGACGGCTACATCGTTTTTGCCGGAGGTTTCCAGCGGCTGCGGATAAAGCTGTTCATCAGGATTATCCACTACTTCCACGCCCGGGAAAGCGGCCAGCGCCTTACGGGCTGCGTCTTCGCTGACTTCATCCACAAATTCTATGTTTACGGACTCGGCGTGACTGCGGTAAACCGGCACGCGGATGGTAGTGGCGGTAATACGCATATCATTGTCGCTCATGATTTTCTTCGTTTCATCAATCATCTTCATTTCCTCTTTGGTGTAGAGGTTTTCCTTGAAGACATCAATCTGCGGCAGAAGGTTAAAAGCAATCTGATAATGCTTTTTGAGGGCTGCGCCGGGCAGAATGTTGGCCGTTACAGGCTTGCCGGCAACGATATCCTGAACCTGCTGCTCAAGTTCTGCCATAGCCTCCTTGCCGCCGCCGGAAACGGCCTGATAGGTGGAAACAACCACACGCTTGATTTTAGCAATATCATAGAGCGGTTTGAGCGCCATCACCATTATTATAGTAGAGCAGTTCGGGTTGGCAATGATGCCCTTATGCTGGGCGATAGCCTCAGGGTTGACTTCCGGCACTACCAAAGGCACTTCGGGGTCCATGCGGAAGGTACTGGAGTTGTCGATGACCACTGCACCGGCCTTAACTGCTGCCGGAGCAAATTCCTTGCTGGCACTGCCGCCGGCAAACAAAGCAATATCCACATCTTTAAAGGATTCCGTAGTTGCTTCCTCGACCGTATACTCCTTGCCCATGAACTGGATTTTTTTGCCGGCGCTGCGCTTGGAAGCCAGCATTTTAAGATTGGCAAAGGGGAAATTACGTTCTTCAATGAGATTTAAAAATTCCTGACCTACTGCGCCCGTTGCGCCCAGAATTGCTACATTATATTTTTTCATAGACGTTTCATCCTCTCTTAAAACTCTAACAACTTATCCAAACCAACAGTCAGCCCCTTAAGTCCCCGTACCTTTTCTGCCGCCAATACGACACCTGGCATAAAGGATTCCCGGTTCAGGGAGTCGTGACGGATGGTCAATGTCTGTCCCAAGCCGCCAAAGATAACTTCCTGATGCGCCACATAGCCCGGCAGACGCACGCTATGGATGTGCATGCCCTCGTAGTCAGCGCCACGAGCGCCTTCCAGCTTTTCCTTTTCTTCAGGATGCCCCTGTTTATGGGCAGCGCGCACTTCGGCAATCATAGCTGCCGTCTGTACTGCCGTACCGGAAGGAGCGTCCAGCTTTTTATCATGATGCAGCTCGATGATTTCCACATCGGGCATGTATTTAGCCGCCTGCTTAGCCATGACCATCATCAGCACTGCCCCGATGGCAAAGTTCGGTGCAATAAAAGCCGGGGTGTCTTTTTCCTCAGCCAGCTTTTTGATGTCAGCCTTCTGCGCATCGCTCAGGCCGGTTGTGCCTACCACGGGAGATACCTTGGCCTGCAGTGCCGTCATAACATTATCATACACCACATCAGGACGGGTAAAATCAACCATAACCTCAGGCTGCAGCCGAGTAAGCGCCGCTTTTAAATCCGTCTCTACCTTTATGCCGTTTGCCCCGCTACCTGCCAGCTCCCCGGCATCAGCACCGCCCACGACATCCACAGCGCCAACCAGCTTCAGATTCTCAGCCTCGGCCACGGCTTTAAGTACAGCACGGCCCATACGGCCGCAAGCTCCATTAACCAATACTGTTGTCAAAACACACGCCTCCTATGCCTTTCAAAGCTAGACTAATTGTATACTATGTCTATCAATTATGTCAAGTTGTTCTTAAGGAAAATACATCAGGTGTCAGTGATATTTTCAAACTGCTCTTTGTACTGCATGGCCAATATGGGCAGAATATCATGACGCTCCGCTGCGTCCTGCACAGTTTCCTGAGCCGCCTGCCGAGCCTTCAGCAAAATGTCCATATCGTTTAATACATCAGCTATTTTTAAATCCGGCAAACCGTGCTGCATGGAGCCAAAGAACTGCCCCGGACCGCGCAGGCGCAAATCTTCCTCGGCCAATTTGAAGCCGTCCGTGGTTTCCGCCATGATTTTCAGCCGTTCACGGGCATTTTCTGTCTTGAGCTCCGACACCAGAATACAATAGGATTTATACTGGCCGCGGCCGATGCGGCCACGCAGCTGGTGAAGCTGTGCCAGACCAAAGCGCTCCGCATTTTCCACCACCATGATACTGGCGTTGGGTACATTGACGCCCACTTCAATGACCGTTGTGGAGACCAGCAGCTTTAGCTTGTTGTCATAAAAATCCTGCATGACCTGTTCCTTGTCTGCCCCCTTCATCCTGCCATGCACCAGTCCGCAGGGCATATCCCGGAAGATGCCATAGCGCAGCTCGTCATAAACCTCCTCTGCCGATGGCAGATTGCTATCTTCGTTAAGCTCAATCAACGGACAGACCACATAGGCCTGCCGCCCGGCTTCCAGCTGCTTATGGACAAATTCATAGATAAGCGTCCGCCTGTCCGGCTTGCGCACGAAGGTAGCGATAGGCTGACGACCCGGCGGCAGCTGCTGAATCAGGGACACATCCAAATCACCGTACACAGTCAGCGTCATTGTCCGTGGTATGGGAGTAGCCGTCATGACCAGCACATCGGGAGTAAGTTTCCCCTTCTTTTCCAGCTCCGCCCGCTGGGCGATGCCGAAACGGTGCTGTTCGTCCGTTACCACCAGCCCCAGCCTGGCAAACTGTACGCCTTCCTGTATGAGGGCATGAGTGCCCACTACAATATCCACTTCCTGTGACGCGATGGCCGCATACATCTCTTCCCGTTTCTTTTTTGTCAGCCGGCCTGATAAAAAACCTACTTTAATGCCCAAAGGTTCCAGCTGACGGACAAAGCCCTCATAATGCTGGCTGGCCAAAATTTCCGTAGGTGCCATCAGCGCGCCCTGATAACCGTTTTCCACTGTTTTTACCAAGGCCAGCATGGCAATGACCGTCTTGCCGGAGCCAACGTCTCCCTGCACCAGCCGCCGCATGGGCAGCGGACTTTCCATATCCCGGGAGATTTCCTGCCATGTCCTTTGCTGGTCTGCCGTCAGCTTAAAGGGTAGCGCCCCCTCAAACTTCCGCACCAGACCGCTGTTCAATAAATGGCGGATGCCCTGACTGTTTTCCCGGGCCTGCCGCTTTAAAAGCAAAAGACCGCATTGGATAAGATACAATTCTTCAAAGGCCAATCGCTGTCTGGCCTGCTTTAACTCCGCAAAATCAGCCGGGAAATGTATGCTATGAAAGGCACTGGTTCGTGACAGCAGGCCGTAACGCTTCACCACACCCCGTGGCAGCAGTTCGGCAATCTCCAAATCTCCTCCCAGCAGATTTGCCAGCAGCTTGCGGAAAAACTTCTGATTCATTTTTTCCGTGGCATGATAGACAGGCATTATGCCGGCAAGCTGCTCCGGCTCCTCCGTATCGTCAAGAATCTGAAAACCGCTTAACTGGCTCATGGCAAACTGTCCCCGGCCGCCATAAGCATAAGCAGCTTTGCCCGTAACAAAGACACGCCTGCCGACTTTCAGCTTGTCTTTCAGATATTTTTGATTGAACCATGTCACCTGCAGCATCCCCGTGCCATCGCCAATCAGCGCTGTCAGGATGGTCATCCCCCGGCGGCCGCCCTGCCTGTCCATCAGATTCATGATAGTGCCGGACACCGTGGCTTTTTCACCGGCCTGCAGTTCCGCGATTGGCGTCAGTACGCTCTGATCCTCATAAGTCCGCGGAAAATAGGTCAGCAAATCATAGACCGACTGCAGCCCCAGACGTTGTAATTCTGCCTGTTTTTTCGGCCCCACACCCTTTACATATTGCAATGAATCCGTAAGTTTCAAAAAATCACACCCAAAATATTTTACTGCTTAGATATTCGCTTAAAATACGCTGACTCCTGCCATGCGCATACAGAAAAAGCCCTCCTCAGGGGAAGGCTCGTTTCCTCAGATGGCCTTATATTCTTCTTCTGCGTAGCCATATCTGGCTGTCAGGCGGTAAATCAGGCGGCTGTCATGCAAGCGGCGAATGGTAATATGGTCCAAATCGCGCAGCATGCTCTTGATATCCATGACCGCAGCCATGCTGCTGATGTATTCGGCAGCCTTTGCCAAAGTCATCTTGTGATGTTCAGGAGCAATTGCCCCCACGTGATAAATATCCATGCAGACCCGTTCCTCCCGGTCGGCACAAATACGGCACAATTCCGGTTCCCATGAATTGTTTATCTTCTTGACGCGCTCTCTGCAATTATTCAAAAAGACTCCTCCACAACACTTTTTTCCACAAGTCCTATGATAGCAGTAACATTACCTGCAGTCAAGACACTGTGCATGACATCCTGCCTGCCCTATGTAAATCAGCCTTTAGGCATAGCCAGGCGCAGGGCATCTCCCACCGTTTCCGCCCCATAGAGCTTAATGCCTTTAACTTCATTTGCCAGCTGACGGTAGTTTTTCATGGGCAGAACTACATGCTCAAAGCCCAGCCGTCTTGCTTCGCTGATACGTACATCCGCCTGGCTTACCGCCCTGACCTCCCCCGAAAGCCCCACTTCCCCAAAGACTATCGTTTTCGGGCGCAGCTGCCGATTGGCAAAACTGGAAGCCATGGCCACACAAATCCCCAAATCAGCTGCCGGTTCGTCAATTTTTATGCCGCCGGCTACCTTTACATAAACATCACAGGCACCAATCTGCAGGTGTACACGCTTTTCCAGCACCGCCAGCAGAAGCTGTATGCGCTTAATATCCACAGAATCTGCGGTACGGCGGGGCGGCACATAAGGAGTAGGTGCCACCAGTGCCTGCAATTCCACCAGCAGCGGCCTTGTACCTTCCACCGTGGGGATAATCACCGTACCGCTATCCCCTTCCCTGTCTGACAGGAAGAGTTTTGAGGCATCCGGCACATCGACGAGACCGATATCACGCATTTCAAACAGCCCCAGTTCATTGGTGCTGCCAAAACGGTTTTTCACGGCGCGCAGCACCCGGTACTCCGCATTGCGCTCACCTTCAAAATAGAGCACCGTATCCACAATATGTTCCAGCACCCGGGGGCCTGCCAGATTGCCCTCCTTGGTCACATGGCCGATAACAAAGGCAGCAATCCCCCTGCCCTTGGCTATCCGCAAAATGTCCACCGCGCACTCACGCACCTGCGAAACACTGCCCGGGGCGCTTTGCACCTCGGGCTTGAATACCGTCTGAATCGAGTCGATAACCAAAAGTTCCGGCTGTGTATTTTCTATATGTGCCTCTATTGTTTCCATGTTGGTTTCACTGACCACATACAGCTTATCAGCCAAGGCCCCCAGCCGGTCACCGCGCATGCGTACCTGCCGGGTGCTTTCTTCGCCGGTAACATACAAAACCTTGCGCCCGGCCCTGGCCACGTCAGCACAGACACGCAATGTCAGACTGGACTTGCCCACCCCGGGGTCACCGACAATCAGTACCATGGAACCGGGAATTACACCGCCGCCCAGTACCCGGTCAAGCTCACCTGAGCCCGTGGCAAAACGCGGCAAATCCTCAATCGCCACTTTGGCAATGGGCTGGGGCTTTTGACTGTCAGACAACCCCAGCCGCAGGCCTCCGCTGCTGCCGCCGTCACTTTCCGGAGCCACAACTTCCTCAACCATCGTATTCCACGCACCGCAGCCGGGGCATTTTCCCATCCATTTAGCCGTTTCGTAGCCGCAATCCTGACAGACAAACACTGATTTTTTCTTCTTGGCCAACTATCATCCATCCTTATGCAAAATTATTTAAAGAACACCGATTTGCCGATAAACTCTCTCAGCAGTGAATTGTTGGGCACATCATCCTCTGCCGTAATGTCATCAAAATACTGTAAAATATCCAGCAGCCTTTTCGCCGTTGCATGCTCAGGAATATCCATGGGTATCATCTGCAACAGAGGCTGGGCATAGGGTTTCAGCATCCCCAGCTCATAAATCAGCGCCGAATTGAACATGACATCTGCCTCTTCCTGATATGGAAAGATATTCTTTTCCTCACCTTCCCGTACATCCGGCCACTGTTTCAATGTCTTTAAGGCCCCTGAGCCGCGGAACTGGTAATCGCGCACCATGCGGCGAATCAGCCGGGCATCCGTAGTAGAAATACGGTTATGCGCATCAATATTCAGCTGCGTCAAAGCACTGATGTAGATTTTAAATTTTCTGCTATGCGGCACGTACTCGCTGAGCCGTTCATTAAGCCCATGTATTCCCTCGACAATGATAGGCTGCTCTCTGGTCACCGCCAGACGCCGGGAATCATCCCACTCCCGTTCCCCGGTAACGAAATTATACCGTGGCAGAATGATTTCCTCCCCGGCCAACAGGGCCAGCATGTGCTGATTAAAAAGTTCAAGGTCAATGGCCTCCAGCGCCTCAAAATCATATTCGCCATTCTCTTTTTTCGGCGTTTTCAACCTGTCCACATAGTAATCATCCAAGGAGATGGACACGGGCACCAGTTTATTGGCCCGCAGCTGCACCCTGAGGCGCTGGGCAAAGGAAGTCTTGCCCGAGGATGATGGGCCCGCAATCAAAATCAGGCGTAAATAACCTTTTTTTTCGGCGATATGGTCGGCAATCTGGGAAATGCGCTTTTCCTGCAAGGCCTCTGATACCCTGATGAGTTCACTGATTTCCCCATGGCGGTTAATCCTGTTCAGGTCAGGCACAAAATTGCACCTGAGCGCCGCCGCCCATTCCTTCGACTCTGCCAGTATCTGGCTAAGCTTTGGCTGGGGTAGCCGCTCCCGTACCTGTCCCCCCGTATCCATATCGGGAATCCGCAGCAGAATGCCGCCGGCCTCAAAATCCATGGCAAAGCGCTCCATACTGCCCGTATGGCCTATCATCACACCATAGAGATAATCGTAAAAGTCGCCGCATTGATACAGGCTGACCTTGTCCATCTTCAAGGATGCCACCAGATTAGCCTTTTCTATCTGCCGGCTTTTTTTGAAAATCTGTACCGCCTGGTCTTTGCCCATCTTCATTTTAACAATGGGCAAATCCTCACTGACTATCTCACGCATACGCGCTTCAATACGTCTCAGCTCATATTCGTTCAGCCCGCCGTTAAACTGCTGCAGCTCGCAAAACAGCCCCTTATTGGCGCTGAACTGCACCACCACTTCCGCCGAAGGGTACAATTCATGAACTGCGGTGAACATGATAAAAAGCAGGGTACGGCGATAAATACGCCAGCCCCAGGAACTGTTCAACTCGATAAAGGAAATGACGCTATCCGAATCTATTTCGCTTTGCAAATCCCGGATTTCGTTGTTGACCAGACCGGCAACTATTTCGCTGCTGTACTTCCCTTGTGCTGTCTGAGCTAATTCCTTTAATTCAACCATTTTCCCCATGGCCGGACACCTCCTTATATTGGAGTCTTTGCACAAAAAGACTCAAGTATTACTACTATTGTAACACTTGAGCCTCGATTTTGCCATAAAATTGTTTGAAAATTTTGCGTTTACATAAACAAGCAGACAAGTTTATAAATACCTGCCCCCATCAGTGCCGTACAGGGAATAGTCAGCACCCAGGCCATGACCATCTGCTGAGCCACACCCCAGCGCACCGCGTTGAGACGCTTGGCCGTTCCTACGCCCATAATGGAGCCGGACACCACATGCGTGGTACTGACCGGCAGGTGCAGCAACGTAGCGCCAAAGATGACTATTGATGAATTTAAGTCTGCCGCAAAGCCGGAAATAGGTTCCAGCTTAAAAATCTTGCCGCCAATTGTCTTGATGATCCGGCGTCCGCCCATAGCCGTCCCCAGCGCCATAGCCGTCGCACAGAGGACCTTGACATAGGTCGGAACCTCAAAGGCACCGATGTAACCACCGGCCAGCAGTGCCAGCGTGATGATACCCATTGACTTCTGGGCATCATTGGAGCCATGGGAAAAGGCCATCATAGCTGCTGAGAGAATCTGCATCTTCTTGAACTTATGGTTGACAGCCGAAGGACTGAAACCGCCGAATATGCGGAACAGCAGCAGCATGACAATACAGCCCGTACAGATAGCCAAAATTGGCGAGCCAATAAGTGAGATGACAATTTTGCCAATCCCCCAGAAATTAAGCCCCTGCTCCCCCACCGATACCATAACGGCTCCGATGATACCGCCGACCAGAGCATGGGAGGAACTTGACGGCACTGCAAACCACCATGTCAGGATGTTCCAGATAATCGAACCGGCTAAAGCCGCAATCAGCACATGCTCATCAACCATTTGGGCGGAACTGACGATATCCGCGCCGATGGTCTTGGCAACACCCGTGCTGTACATGGCGCCCAAAAAGTTCAAAACCGCCGCCATCATAATGGCATAGCTGGGATGAATAGCACGGGTAGAAACCGCCGTAGCTATGGCATTAGCCGTATCGTGAAAGCCATTGATGAAGTCAAAGAGCAGCGCCAGCGCAATGACGGTAAATATTAACAGCTGTAACTCATGCATACTTCATTACCACTCCTCGAATCATGTCAGATATCTTCTCACAATGATCCAGTGTGTCTTCCAGCTTTTCCAATATATCCTTCCATTTGATCAGCTCAATGGGATCTTTCTCCTTTTCAAACAGATAAGCAACCTCATGACGGTACACCCTGTCGCCTTCACTCTCCAGCTGAGCGATTTTATGAGTGGCATCCAGTATCTGCGCCTGATTTTTGCGAATGTCCTTCAGCAAGGAGAAAGCGCGAATGATTTCTTCCGTAGCTTCAATCAGCAGCTTGGTCAGGGATACTGCCCCGTTCATAGCCTTGCCTGTACGATACATAACAATGCGCTGCAACGTCCCTTGCAGGTAATCCACGCCATCGTCAAGGCCGTTAGCCAGTGCATAGATATCTTCCCGGTCAATGGGAGTGATAAAGGTCATGTTGAGCTTATCGATAATCGCATCGTTAATCCTGTCGGCTTCATGCTCCAAATCCATGATTTCCTTTACCTTATCCGTGGCCTTGCCATAATCGAGCATGACCTCGTCCATCATCAGTGCGCCCTTATAAAAATATCTGGCACTATCCACGAACAGGTCAAAGAACTCACTGTCTTTCTTTTTGAATTTAAACATATTGTTTTGCGTCCTCCCGAAAGAAATATCACATACACACAATTTTACTATAACATCATTTCTATACCTGTTCAACCGCAAATTTCAAAGCGCATAAAAAAAGAAACCAATCCCTTCTAAAATAAATAGAGGAATTGGTTCCTGACAAAAATTTTATTACCAGTTTTCTACAGCTTGCAAAGCCTTGAGCACTTTTTCCGCTACGCCGTGCATCTTCGCCTCCGATACACAGCAGGCAGCTATTCGCACACCAGCCTTCAGCGGCACGGCAAAAATCAAATCATCGTGAAGTTTATTGCATACAGCCTGTGGGTCATCTGCCGGGACGGACAGGAAGAAACCGCCATTGTACGGCAGCGCCGGCAGGCCGCATTCCCCGGCCTCCGTCATGAACACCTGCGCCCTTTGACGGATAGTCTGATAAAAGTTCTCCCGTTCCTTTTCATACTGACGGCGCAGTTCCTCATCCTGCTGAATCTTCACCAGCGTCAGCATTGCGCCGCGATTGATATTTGACCATGTTGCCCGGCTGGAATATTTGTTGATATCCCTAAATTCCGTGATGACTTTTTCACTGGAGGAGACAGCCAGCAAGGCACCGGTGCGCTGACCATAAGTCGTATAGCTCTTGGACATGGAGAACGCCACCATAATCAGTACATTTTCCGGCAAATTGCTGAACTTTTTCATAAAGCGGCGGGTCTCATTCTGCTCTCCGGCAAAGTCGATATAAGCTATATCGACCAGAATACTCATCTTCTTGCCACGGGCTGCGTATTTCTTGGCCAGCGCCAGCACATGGTCCCAGTCCTCTTCCGTCAGGCTGAAGCCCGTAGGATTATGAGCCGGCGTATTGATGATGACGAGCAGGCTGTCCTGTTCCTTATAAATTTCCGACACCTTATTGGCATAAGCCGCGATATTGAAGTTGTTATTCTCATCAAACAGCGCATAGTTTACCAGCTTGCAGCCACATTCGTTGCAGATTACATTGTATGTGCCCCAGAACCAGTCGGAGGTCAGCACTTTATTGCCCCGTTCTGCATAATTGGCTACCGCATGGTGGATAGCACCGGTGCCGCCAGCCGTAGCACAGGCGGCAATAAAGCCTTCGGGACGATTATCGGCAAAAACCAGCTTTTCCACTTCCTGCAGATAATCCGGCACACCGGCAATGGGCGCATAGCGGAAGTAATCCTCTGCGCTGAGGCTGCGGAAAACCTTCTCCACGGTCGGCAGGACTGCAATCTGGCCGTCATCATCCATCATCATACCGATGGTGGCATTTACGACCTTATCCCGGCCATATTGCTCTGCTGCTTTATTGCAGGCCGCAGTAGCTCCAAAAATCGCATCCCGTAATTTCTTGTTGGCTGCATGACTGGCTGCCATTGTCATAAACAAGCGCTCCCCTCTGATCTACAAAATCCAATTCACTACACAAGTAATTCTTTTACAGATAATATCATAACTGTTTATTATTGTCCTGTCTACCCATACAACTGTATGTATACAATATTTTTTCAAAAATGTATATTAAAATATGACAAAATAAAACCGCCCCTAAGGACGGTTTGTATTTGTCATTTACTGTTTCGGGAAGAATTCATCATGGATGGCATTGACAGCCTCCTTGAGCTGTGCCCCCTTAATCAGGCAGGAAATACTGATTTCCGAGGTGCTGATAATATCAATGTTAATGCCCTTTGCAGACAGAGCACCAAACATACGGGCTGCCGTACCGGGGTTGCCCAGCATGCCGGCACCGACGATGGAAACCTTGGCCACGTCCTCTTCAATCAGCACGGCCACAGCGCTGAGCTTGTCAGCTACACCATCAACTACCTTCTTGGCCTGAGGCAGGTCACCGGCAGCTACGGTGAATACCATATCCGTAACGTTCTTTTCGATATTGCGGATACTCTGGACAATCATATCTACATCAATATTGGCATCTGCCAGCGCTGAGAAAATCTCATGGGCAATACCCGGCGTATTGGGAATGCCCAGCACAGCAATCTTAGCTACTTTTTCATCATGGGCCACGCCCCGAATCACGAAATCTTTATCTTCCATCGTATAATCCTCCCTTATAAACGTACCGGCTTCAGTGGTAAACGTAGAACGCACATGAATGGGAATGCCAAAGTATTCACCCATTTCTACAGAACGAGGCTGCATAACGCCAGCGCCCAGACGCGCCATCTCCAGCATTTCATGATAGGTAATCTCGTTCATCTTCCGTGCGCCCGGCACGATACGGGGGTCAGCGGAATACACGCCGTCCACATCGGTAAAAATCTCGCAGGAATCAGCTTTAAGCGCACCTGCCAAAGCCACCGCCGAGGTATCCGAACCGCCGCGGCCCAAAGTGACGTAATCCCCCAGGTCATTTGCGCCCTGAAAACCTGTCACCACAACGACCTGTCCTTTATCCAGTTCCTTATGTACACGTTCCGGCGTGATATCCACAATCCGGCCCTTGGTGTAGACGGAATTGGTTTTAATGCCAGCCATCGGCCCGGTCAGGGATACGGCCGGCTGTCCCAGCGTCTTAAAGGCCATGGCCATCAGCGCTGCCGACTGTTGCTCACCGGTGGTCAGCAGCATATCCATTTCCCGGGTGAACTGATACGGATTTTTATTAACACCTTCAGCCAGGGCAATCAAGTCGTCCGTGGTATCGCCCATGGCGGAAACCACCAATACAACTTTATCCTCTGGCTTCTTTTCGCCCAGCACGCGCTTGGCAATATTCATGATTTTTTCCGTGGTCGCTACGGAGCTGCCACCGAATTTTTTTACAATAAGTGCCATGACTCTCCCCCTAAAATATCAGAAAAACATACGTCAGCTTTGCAACTTTACTATGTTTAACTGTTTAATCGTAACACATTATAGCGTAAAAAAAGACGGTTGTCTATAAATTTTCAACATTTTATGTAAAATTGTTCATTTACAACAAACACGACCCGATTTTAACATTACAACTTTGTGTATATTACCGCATTTTTGTATGTAAAATGATAAATAATCCCATATTTTAGTTGCAAGCAATCAATTATTGGACATAAGTCCCTTTTATGCTATATTATTACAGATATGTTTTACCTATTCATTTATAAGGAGTGTATCATTTTGCAAAATCGTACCATTGGCGTCAGTGAGCGTCTGCCACTGCTCTCCACCCTGCCCTTATCCCTGCAGCATCTCTTTGCCATGTTTGGCTCTACGGTGCTGGTGCCGATTCTCTTCCATGTGAATCCGGCCACCGTCCTGCTGTTCAACGGCATCGGCACCCTGCTTTACCTGACATTGTGCAAAGGCAAAATCCCGGCTTACCTCGGTTCCAGCTTTGCCTTTCTCTCCCCGGTATTTCTGGTACTGGAAAAATACAGTTACGAAGCTGCTTTAGGCGGTTTCATCGCCGTGGGCGTTGTCTTCTGTCTGGTAGGCCTCATCGTCAGGCTGGTGGGCACCCAGTGGATTGACGTCCTCTTCCCCCCGGCTGCTATGGGTGCCATCGTGGCGGTTATCGGCTTGGAACTCATGCCCACCGCCGCTGAGATGGCCGGGCTGACCGGCAAAGGCGACAACACAACGATTTTCGTTTCATTGGCTACTCTGGCCATCACGATTTTCGCCTCCGTTGCCTGCCGCGGTTTTTTGGCCATTATCCCTATTTTGCTGGGTGTGGTCGGCGGTTATATCATCGCCGCCTTCTGCGGCATGGTTGACTTGTCAATCGTTGCCAGCGCCCCCTGGTTTGCCCTGCCCACCTTCTACACTCCCGAATTCAATCCCGATGCCCTTTTCATCATCCTGCCGGCCGCCTTGGTGGTTATCGCTGAACACGTGGGGCATCTTATCGTCACCGGCAATATTGTCGGCAGTGACCTGACAAAGGACCCCGGCCTTGACCGTTCCATTCTCGGCAATGGCATATCTACTATTATCTCGGGGTTCTTCGGCTCTACCCCCAATACCACCTACGGTGAAAACATCGGCGTACTGGCTATTACTAAAGTATTTTCTACATGGGTTATCGGCGGCGCGGCTGTCTTTGCCATCATCCTGTCCTGTCTGGGCAAGCTGGCGGCTCTTATCCAGAGCATTCCCACGCCGGTTATGGGCGGCGTTTCCCTGCTGCTCTTCGGTGTCATTGCCGCTTCCGGTATACGGGTACTTGCTGAAAGCAACATCGACTACAACAATCCCATAAACCTGATGCTCACGGCCATCGTACTGGGACTGGGCGTTTCCACTGCCAGCGTCACCTTGGGCACCGTTACCCTGAAAGGCATGTCTCTGGCCACGGTTGTTGCCATCATCCTGTCTCTGACCTTCCAGCTCATTGGCAAAATTCACCAGCCCGTAGAAAATGACCTGCCTGACGCTGAAGAGTCTGCGTCATGACAAACATAAAAGTAACGCTGGACAGCGCCTTGACGTCAATGCCCGTCAAGGCGTTTTTAAAAGCGCAGCAAGGCATTTCCCATACCATTTGGAAGCGGATAAAAAATTCCGGCACCTTTGCCATTAACGGCGAGCTTTGCAAAGCCACGCTGGCAAAAGTCAAAACCGGCGATATCATCACCTATAATATTCTGCGCCCCAGCGATATCATCCCCGAAGATATCCCTCTGGATGTCCGCTACGAGGATGAGTGGCTTCTCATCGTCAACAAACCTGCCGGACAGCTTGTACATCCTGTCCCTCAGGAAAATCATGGCACGCTTGGCAATGCCATCCTGCATTGGTATGCCGTCCACGGCGAGGAGCACGCCTTCCATCCCGTCCACCGTCTGGACAGGGATACCAGCGGGCTCGTGCTCATTGCCAAGGAACCGCAGCTGCAATACCTGCTGTCACCTAAAGGTGAAAAAAATTTCACCCGGCAGTATCTGGCTGTTATTAAAGGCACGCTATCCCCGGCTGAGGGCACCGTTGATGCTCCCATTGCCAGGGCACTGCCCAGCATCATCCTGCGTAAAATCTCCCCTGAGGGGAAACCGGCCATCACTCATTATCGTACCATCAAAAATAACGGTGAGTTTTCTCTGCTTGAGCTCACTCTGGAAACGGGACGCACCCATCAAATCCGGGTACACATGGCCCACCTTGGACATCCCCTCTTAGGCGACGATTTATACGGCGGCAATATGGATTTTATCCAGCGTCAGGCGCTCCATGCCTTCCGGCTGAGTTTCCGTCATCCCATGACCGGCGAAAATCTCGTCATCACGGCCCAGCCGCCTGCTGATTTTCTTCGCATTACTGCAGATTTATAAATGATACGAACCGATTATTATTGTTTGAAAAATTTTTCACTTGAACTATACACCAGAAGTATTTTCTATGATATAATAAATAAGGTTCAACAAAAAATTTGAACAAGATTCATTAGGGGGTAATGAAAAATGCCATT
>ERZ842401.2166-NODE-2166-length-26668-cov-8.480367_pt1 | contig 26668 bp, 23 predicted proteins | sample MGYA00521270_ERZ842401 | MGnify/ENA primary metagenome ERZ842401 (study PRJEB31892, sample SAMEA3878208) | bioreactor metagenome | biome: Moose rumen | place: Sweden | collected 2011-10 | study: EMG produced TPA metagenomics assembly of the PRJEB12797 data set... | reverse complement strand
ATGTATATTTTACCATATTACTGAGATAAAGTAGAGGGCTTTTGACCCTCACGTCATAATATATTAAACGCCTTTTTCATTGCCGGATGAATTTCTATGCCGTCTGCTTCCAAGGATTTCAACATATTCCCTAATGTCGCTTCTTTACCCTTTGTATTTGATATAACTTGACATATAGCTTCCACCGCACTTATGCTCTCTTTTATAGAATTTTCATAATCCGGATTTTTCCTGTCTGACAACAACATATTTGCCTTTGAAATATGCTCACGTACAATATATATTTCATCATGTATTGCCTCGTTAATAACTGCTATTTCCTCCTTATCAGTTATCGGCGAAATAATATCCCCTATAAAACGATATCCCACATATTCTTCTTGAAAAACATCATTAAATATTTTATAAACAACAGAAATATCTTTTTTAGTTTTATAATTCTTCTCTCTCCAATAATTATCAAAATATTGTGCCAGCGCTTCCACAGCAGTTAAAACATTATGATATTCATCAGTAAGTATCGTTTCAGAAATATTTTTAAAAAGTTCATCTTCACGATACCAACAATCAAACTCTACTATATTACAATATATTTCTTGTATAACATACTTAATAAATCGTTGTTTCTCTAGTGAACGCTCTGAAAACCCTTGATATAAATGTGTATATAATAAATTTATGGTATTAATCAATCTGACTCTCGTACGTTCATCTAATTCATCCAACTGAATATCTGTATTGAGAGGTTCTATTCCATTTCTATCAGAAAAGCCACCTCTGCGATTAACCTTTAACATAATTATCTCCTAGGTATAATAGTGTAACAACTTAATCTTCAACATTCAATACGTCGATTTCACCAGACATAAGTCGCGGCAAGATTGTGTCGCGCAATTGGGCTAACCGACTGTTCTCTATACTTTTTTGAAGTATACAATCCATCATAGGCTTAATTAGTGATAACACTTTTACTTCGACATCTCCCGATATTTTTTTTAGTTTTTCGCTTTTGAAATCAGCAGTGACAATAGCATCAAATACTGCCCCGCTGGCTTTATGTCGTAAAGACTGAACTGTTTTCAGCGTATAAAAATAAGTCAAAATCGGATGAATATTCTCCCCAACGAGAGCATAACAAGACTGATTCATTGCCATTGGTACACCAGCAAGGCTTACTTTTCCCACAGTACCACGAGCAGTCACAAACGTAGTATTGATTGGGTAAAATCGACTGTTGCAATTTTCCAAGCCAGCTGAAGTGATTGTCTTTTCGGTCGATAATGCATAGGGGTTCCCCACATCCTTGGGTGTAAAGAAGGGGATATCGCCATTCCAGTATGACTCTACTTTTGTCCTAGGTGTCCCTCCTCCCCCAATTTTAATTATCGACGTGAATGGTACTTCTATCGAAGCCTGTCCATAAAACAAATCAAAAACAGCTTGAGCTTGCTCCTCTAAATTCTTGTTTATCTTTGCATTGATAGTTATCTTATTATCGATACACATAAGAATATAAGCAACTTTTCTCTGTTTAACAATATCGAAAGGTATTTCTATTGGCAAAGTTCTAATTGCTGCCATTGGAATTGTTGGCTGAGTACTTCCATGACAATAATTTATCATTAACTGTTTAAAATAATGACTACGCACGTACTGAAAAAGAAAATTTGGATCAACCTTATCTTCATGAGGAGTAATCTTACAAACATTTGGAGCGAGATGATATTTGTCATTTTCTAATATCTGAGCACATTCACCTATAGTTCCAGTATATGAAAGTACTATATCATTTTTGTACAATTTACTTCGCCCAAGATTGTCAGAAACGTCACGTGAAATTCTTTTAATATCATCTAACACCAATGCACCATTTTTAAGATTTAATGCACGAATGGCAATTATCTCACCATCAGGAATATAATTTATATACTTTGTGAATTCAAAACCGGCAAGTTTTGTTACTGAAGCTATCTCGTTTAGTTCAAATTTCATACCCAATCGCCTCCAGATTCTTCCGAATCTTATCTTCCAGTTCATGGGATTTGGCGAACAGGCCGGAAAGTTCACCTGTGAGCCGTTTCATTTTTTCTTCGTAGGGTTCGCCGTCATCTTCCTGTTCGGCTATGCCGACATAACGTCCCGGTGTAAGGATATAATCCTGTTTGGCAATTTCTTCTGTGGTCGCAATGGCACAGAAACCTTTGACTTCTTCCAATTTTCCTTTTTGGAAATCTGCCACGGTATCGGCAAGTTTGGCAATGTCTTCATCCGTGAAATCGCGGTGCTTGCGATCAACCATATAGCCCATATCACGGGCATCTATAAAGAGTGTCTTGCCCTTTTGCTCCTTGTTTTTGGTAATAAACCACAGCGTAACAGGAATGGTCACGCTGTAAAAGAGTTGGGTTGGCATAGCAATAATGGCTTCCACCAAATCATCTTCGATAATGTTTTTGCGGATTTCGCCTTCACCGCGCGTTTGTGTAGACAAGGCACCATTTGCCAGCACCAGACCGATTTTTCCGTTCGGTGCCAGATGATGTATCATGTGCTGAATCCACGCATAGTTGGCATTTCCGGCAGGCGGCAGACCATACTTCCAGCGTTTGTCGTCTTTCAGTTTGTCCTGTCCCCAGTTGGAGAGATTGAAGGGAGGATTCGCCATGATGAAATCCGCTTTCAAGCTGTCGCCGTGAATATCATTGAAGAACGTATCGGCCTGATGTTCACCGAGGTTGGCATCAATGCCGCGGATTGCCAGATTCATCTTTGCCATCTTCCACGTATCGGCATTGGATTCCTGCCCATAAACGGAAATTACGCCGCGCATATTGCTGTGTGCCTGAATGAATTTCGCACTCTGCACGAACATCCCGCCACTGCCACAGCAGGGGTCATATACCCGGCAGTTGGAAAAGGGACGAAGCACCGCAACGATGGTTTTTACAATGCTGGCGGGCGTGTAGAATTCACCGCCCTTCACCCCCTCATAGGCGGCAAACTGCGCGATGCAGTATTCATAAGTACGCCCCAAAAGATCTTTGCTCTCCTCGGTGTCATCCATATTCATGTTGGTAAAGAGGTCTACCACATTGCCCAGTACACGTTTATCCAAATCCGGGCTGGCAAAGTTTTTGGGCAGAACATTTTTGAGTTTTTTATTGTCTTCCTCAATCGCACGCATGGCATTATCAATAACCGTGCCAATCTCCGGCTTATGGGCGGCCGCAGCAATCCTGCTCCAGCGGGCCTTCTCCGGCACAAAGAAGATATTTTCCGCCTCGTAGGCATCGGGGTCATCTTCAAAGCCGTCCCCTTCTGCTACCAGTTTGCTATACTGCTTCTCAAAGGCATTGCCGATATAGCGCAGGAATATCAGGCCGATAATCACCTTGCGGTAATCTGCGGCAGGGATATGTCCCCATAATTCACACGCCGCATCCCATATTTGCTTTTCAAAACCGATATTGGCACTGCTGTTATTTGCCATTTAGTGCTTCCTCCATTTGTGTCTGTTTCTTCGTCCATTATACCACAATTTTGAAGGCTTCCCCACTCTTAACCACAACAAAGCCTGAACGATTCAGACGTTGAACTCGTTCAGGCTGTTTAACCCTTATTTATTTGTTTGAGCCGGTTCCGTCATCGCGGCAGCCCCCACGGCTTCCCGGGCTTCTTTTTCCGTCATGCCGGTGACGTTGACGTTTTTCGTGGTCTTGGCATCATAGGATTCTGCCCGCATGATTTCGGCGATGTCTACGCCAGTGGCTTCTTTGATGGTCTGGATGGTCTTAGCCATGACCAGCGGCACGTTGTCGCTCATGGAGGACATACCGCTACTATTGCCGCCGCCAAAGATGGTGACTTTGTCGATGGTTCCCAATGGTTTAGCCACTTCAGCCGCCACCTTGGGCAGGATTTCAATGGCCATCTGCGCCATAGCGGCCTTGCCGTATTTCTTGAGGGCTTCGGCTTTTTTGTCCATGGCGGCAGCCTCGGCTTCACCTTTCAGGCGGATGGCTTCTGCTTCAGCCTGCGCTTTGGCGGTGATACCGGCAGCTTCCTGCTCCATGGCGTATTTCTTCGCTTCTGCCTGTGCCTTCTGTGCTTCGGCATCCCGCTGCTGTTCGTAGAGTTTTGCTTCGGATTCACGCTGGCGTTTGGCCAGTTCGGCTTCGGCCTGCTTGCTGATGTTGTACTTATCGGCATCAGCTTTTTTCTGAATCTGCGCCGCCAGTTCCTGTTCGCGGACAGCAACCTGCTGCTTGCGCAGGGCTTCTTCACGGGTAGCCTTGGCGATTTCCGCATCCACGGTGGCTGTTTCGATAGCTTTGCGCTGTTCCTGTTCCTGAATGGCATAAGCCGCATCTGCTTCGGCCTTTTTGATATCGGATTCCCGTTTCAGTTCTGCCTTGCGGATGGCCAGTTCATTCTGACGCTGGGCAATTTCCAGTTCCGCCTTGACTTTGGCATCATTGGCTTCTTTCATGGCCTCGGCCTGTTTTACGCTGACATCTCTGTCCGCCAAAGCCTTGGCAATGGATGCGTCCTTGCGGATACGGGCCGTGTTGTCCGCGCCCAAATCCGTGATGAGGCCGGTTTCATCGGTGATGTTCTGAATGTTGCAGGAAATCACCTTGATACCCAGCCGCTCCATATCCTGTGCGGCAGCAGCTTTGACCTGCTCGGAGAAGGAATCACGGTTGGTGCTGATTTCCTTCAACGAAAGCGTGCCCACAATTTCACGCATATTGCCTTCGAGGGAATCCCGGAGCTGGTCGGCGATAAGTTCCGGCGTGAGGTTCAGGAAGTTCTTAGATGCCAGCAGGCGAGCTTCAGCGGAATCATCCACGGAAACCTTGGCGACTGCATCTACCTTGACATTGATAAAGTCATTCGTCGGCACGCTCTGCTGGGTGCGGATATCCACGGTCATCTGTCCCAGATAGAGCTTGTCCACACGTTCCAAAAGCGGCACTTTCACACCGCCCTGACCTACCAGCATGCGCGGCGTAGCCCGCCAGCCGGAGAGAATAAACGCTACATCAGGCGGAGCCTTCACCCAGCAGGTCAGTGCAATCGCCATCAGGATAACGACTACAACGCCAAAAATCATAAGATATAATTCCAAAATCAACAACCTCCTTGTAATGAATTAACTTTTATGTTCCAGCCGCAGCTGCGGCTGAATATCCTGTAAAATACGCGCCAGTTCTTTTTCCAGCACGCTAAACTCAATCTCCCGGACAGCTGCCTGTTTTTGTGCCAGTTCTTGTTCTTTGCCCGCCATAATCGCACTTATCCTGAGCAAAATCGTATGGAATCTTCCGGCTTCTGCGGCGGTCATATCGCCGGCCATCCCGATAATATAGTGGATATAGGGCCGGACATATTGCCCTGCGCGCTCATCCATGCTAAATTCCCTATCCAGACAAATACCGGCAAACAGACCGATTTTCTGCACCACAGCCGGATAATTTTCCTCTGTGTAAAAATCATGCAGAAAACCATAAAATTCACGGCTGCAATAGTTCAGAAGCTCCTGCCTGTCCAACAGATAATAATGAAGCTTTTCTGTCACCACCTGCCGCAGCAAATGGACCTCCTGCCGTCCTGCATGGGCAAAGAAATCAGGATTTTTCTGCTCGGGCTTCACCAGGTGCCGCAGGGCATAAAAGCGAAAGAATATGCCTTCTGCGCAAAGCTCGTCATACTCCAGCAGATTGGCGGACTCCACATAGGCTGCACTGGCATTCAATTTGTCACTGCTGTATCTTTGCCAGAGTTCAGTCAGTTTTTCCCGAATCAGTCCATATTCACAGTGCGTTTTGAAATCCTGACTATCCATAGTTATCGCTCCTCACAGCCTGATTTTCACCAGACTCAGTTATACTATCATAAGATTATTAAATTTTACTTAGAATTGCAACTATTTAAGCTTTTTTTAATGTTGCCTTGCTATAATCTCCCTGTTTTTGTTCATTATGCATTATTTACATCATTTTAAGGAGGTACCCTATGAGTACATTAAAAGCCTGTCTGGACTGGAAAAATGTTCTGTCCAATGAAAACAAACGCTGCAACTGTTATATGTTGTTCCTGATGGTTCTGAGCTTTGTCCAATTTTGCGTCAATGCAGCCATGATTGCCCCGGATAATTCCTTGAGTTTCCTGTTGCTGCCTGCTTCTCTGTTACAAATTGTATTATCCTTTGTCTTGCTGGGAATCAGCATATACATCTGCTATAAAAACAAGGTATGGCATTTCCTGTTCCGTCTGTTGCCTTGTGCCCTCGTGAGCCTTATTCTGCTGAGCATTGTCCAGGGCATTCTCGGTCCTGTCGGTCTGGCCATCTGGGTAATTGCCTCAATCTACGTCAACCGCCATTATTTCAAACCCATGGGCCATTATCAGCATTACACCTTTTACTACTTTGCCTGCATCATCATCTCCATAATCGTCGGCGTGTTCATCATATACGTCACGATGAACGGCACTTCCGACAGTGTCATGGAGCTGTCTTTGTTCATGGGGCTGATAGCCGGATTATCCATGACTGCGCTGTTGTGGTATCTGCTGTCCAAGGATATTGCCAAAGGCAAGACTTTCTATGAGGGATTGCGGACGGTCACGCTGCTTCCCGCCTCCTTCATGTTTCTGCTAATAGGTCTGCTGACCATACTTCCTGTAAAATTCTTCTCCGGAGAACATCTCTTCGGCGAAGCCGGAAATGACTATCTGCAAATGCCGGAACAGGAATAACTTTCCATAACAGAAAACACGCTACAGTCATGAAAAGTTCTCATGACCGCAGCGTGTTTTTTTGTTATGGAATCTTTAGGGGAAAAATGAACTTAGGAGATTTTTTATCAGAAAATGCCGCAGCTGGAAGCAACGAGATATGCTACCAGTGCCCCGCACAGGGGAGCAACTACCGGAATCCATGCGTAACCCCAATCGGAGCTTCCTTTGCCAGCAATCGGCAGGATTGCGTGAGCAATGCGCGGACCGAGGTCACGGGCGGGGTTCATGGCATAACCCGTGGGGCCGCCAAGGGAAAGGCCAAGAGCCAGAATCAGGATACCTACGATGTAGGGGCCATAGCCCGGAACGAGCGCACCAACCGGTTTGGAGAAAATCATCCAGATAACGAACACGAGGAAGAACGTAGCGATAGCCTCGCAGAGGAAGTTTGCTGCCGGATTGCGGATAGCCGGGCCGGTGGCAAACACACCCAGTTTGGCAGCCGGATCTTCCGTTTCTGCCCAATGCGGCAGGTAAGCCAGCCATACGATAGCGGCACCAACGATACCACCGAGAATCTGTACGATAGAAGTCATCACGAACTGGTTGAAGGTATAAATACCAGCCATCATCTTAGCCAACGTAACAGCCGGGTTCAGATCCCCCTGAGGCGCGCCCAGCGTCGTAGCCGTGAATACACCGAGAGTAACGGCAAATGCCCAGCCGAAGCCTATGCAAATCCAGCCGCCGGCCTGACCTTTGGATTTCGTCAGCGTCATGTTCGCACAAACGCCGCAACCAAAAACGAGCAGCACCATTGTGCCCATGAACTCGCCGAACAAGTTTTCCGTACCTGTTACCATGATTATCCCTCTTTCTTATTAATAGATTATAGCTGTATAGCAGGTGGGCGCCAGCGCCCACCATAACTATCAAATCAAGCAGCTGACCTAAAATTATTCTTCTTCATCCAGCCAGTGCATGGAATGTTTAACAGCCTTACGCCAGCCTTTGTAGAGACGGTCAGATTCCTGTTTTTCCATCTGGGATTCAAAGCGGGAATCCAGTTTCCAGCTGCTCTTGAGTTCTTCTTTGCTCGTCCAGACACCCACAGCCAGACCAGCAAGGTAAGCTGCGCCCAAAGCCGTGGTTTCCGTAATCTGCGGACGGTCAACCGGCACGCCCAGCATATCTGCCTGGAACTGCATGAGCAGGTTGTTGGCAACAGCGCCGCCGTCAACTTTGAGGGCGGTGAGTTTTTCGCCGGAATCCGCTTCCATAGCTTCGAGTACATCACGGGTCTGATAAGCCAGCGATTCAAGCGTTGCCCGCACGATATGCGCCTTCGTCGTACCGCGGGTGATGCCGATAATCGTACCGCGGGCATTCATATCCCAGTACGGAGCACCTAAGCCTACGAAAGCAGGTACGACATAGACGCCGCCGTTGTCTTTAACTTTCTTGGCCACCCATTCGGAATCCGGAGCAGAATCTACCATGCGGACACCGTCACGGAGCCACTGGATAGCGGAACCGGCAACGAAGATGGAACCTTCGAGAGCGTATTCCACTTTGCCATCAAGGCCCCAGGCGATGGTCGTTACGAGGCCATTCTTGGATTTATGAATTTCCGTGCCCGTATTCATGAGCATGAAGCAGCCCGTGCCATAGGTGTTCTTGGCCATGCCCGGTTCAAAGCAGTTCTGACCAAAGAGTGCGGCCTGCTGGTCACCGGCGGCACCAGCAACCGGAATCGGTGCACCGAGGATGGACGGAATGGTTTCGCCATATACACAGGAAGAAGGTTTAACTTCCGGCAGCATGCACTTCGGAACATCGAGATAACCGAGGAGTGCGTCATCCCATTTGAGTTCGTTGATGTTGTAGAGCATCGTACGGCTGGCGTTGGAGTAATCCGTCACATGAGCTTTGCCGCCCGTGAGTTTCCAAATCAGCCAGGTATCGATAGTACCAAAGAGCAGGTCGCCCTTTTCTGCCTTTTCACGGGCACCTTCCACTTTGTCGAGAATCCATTTGATTTTCGTAGCGGAGAAATACGCGTCAATCAGAAGACCGGTCTTATCCTTAACCTCATCCACAAGGCCACGTTTCTTCAGGTCTTCAGCAATGGGAGCCGTCTGGCGGGACTGCCAGACGATGGCATTATACACAGGACGTCCCGTGTTCTTATCCCATACAACTGCCGTTTCGCGCTGGTTGGTGATACCGATAGCTGCGATATCGCTGGCCACCAGACCGGACTGTTCAAGAGCTTCCTTCATAACCGTGGTCATGGAGCTCCAGATTTCATCAGCATCATGCTCAACCCAGCCTGGTTCCGGGAAGTACTGGGTAAATTCCTTCTGCGAAACGCCGATAATCTTCGAATTTTTGTCGAAAATAATCGCGCGATTGCTTGTCGTACCTGCATCCAAAGCCATTACATAGTTCTTTGCCATTGTGAAACCCCTCTTCTTTCTTGTGAAGTCAATTAAGACTCAAATTAAGATTTAGATAATTCTCAATAATCCCCGACAATTTTCTGTGCCAGGTCAAGGATTTTTACCGAGTCAATGCTGGCATACAAATCCTTGGGAATGACTGCTGATTTGACATTGGGATACTTAACCTGAATCTCCGGCAGTTCAAAAGCGGACTGCGGAGCCAGCAGCATGACATCTGCAAACTGGGCTGCTTCCTTGACTTCCTGAATAGGATAGAACGTCACCGAGCAGGGATACCCCAGTCTTGCGGCCTCATGCTCCATACGGCGCACCAGCATGTTAGTGGAAACGCCTGCGGAACAGATCAGTACAATTCTCCGAATCATCGAAAATCCTCCTTCCTTAAACTACGGGTTACTTCCCGTAAGCCTTGGCTAATATCTCAACGGGATGGCAGGTTTTGGCCTGCGTACCATGTTGGATCTGTAGTCTGCAGGTGCCGCAGTCACAGATGACTTCGTCACTAGCAGATTCCTTAATCCGGTTGAACAGTTTTTCACCAATCTTCATGGAGATTTCGTATTTATCTCCCTTGAAGCCGTAGTTACCGCTCATGCCGCAGCAACCGGCATCAGCCTGTTCTACCGTAACCCCGGGAACCTGCGCCAAAATCTTGGCGGCCGGAACACCGAAGCCCTGACTCTTGAGATGGCAGGGAACGTGATACATGAGTTTTTCCCCAACCTGCTTGAAGTTTGTATTGAGCTGCCCTTTTTCGGCGAGAATCTCCAGGAATTCGAAAGCGTCATAGACGTTTTCGCCCGCTTCATGCATCTTCTCTTCATTAAATAACTCGTGATATTCCTGTTTGAGCATCAACGAACAGCTGGTGCAGCAGGCAATCACGGGGATGCCTTTTTTCTTCCATTCCAGAATGCGGCTTACGTTGTTATCCGCATGTTCATGGGCTTCATCAAGATACCCTGTTACCACCAGCGGCGAACCACAGCAGTTGAACTTCTCATCCACGAGAACTTCGTAACCATTGGCATTCATGACCTTGACAAAGGCCACACCGACCTGCGGCTCATTATCGTTGATGAAGCAGCCGGGGAAGAACACCACTTTTTTATCGCTCCGGGGCTGCTTAATCCCCTTAAACTGTTGCAGGAAACTTTCCGAAGCATAAGCCGGCATGCTGCGTTCACCGGCTATGCCCATAGCCGAGAACACACCCAAGCTCTTGCCAATGCTCATGCCTAAGTTCGCAAAGGTTGCACCAAAGGGCAGGGCACGGACAAGTTTTGCCATGCGCTCACCATGAGCCAGCATATCATCCCGCTGGGAATGTTCATGCGTCTCATAATATTTGGCCCGCTGCAGCATATTCAGCGTGGATACCGCCACCCCGGAAGGGCAGGCTCTATCGCAGCTCTTGCAGTTGGAGCAGAAATCCAGACTGTCTTCAAAATCGTCCTGCGAAAAATGCATGCGGCTGTGGGCAGGACCCACAAGTTTCGGGCCACGGTAGCTCTTTTCTGCTTCCATTACCGGACAGCTGGACATACAGGATGTGCAGGACAGGCAATGGTCAGCAGTTGAGAGAGCCGATTCCATTTCTTCTATTTTCTTACTAATATCGCTCATCGCCAAAGTCTCCCTTCCTCACATCAATGCGACTTTGTAGGCCGATGCCAGTGCCACACCGTTGCCGGAATGTTCAAAGCAGAAATCATAACCGCCGAGATTACTGCCCACCACGTAGACATTCTCATAGACGAGTTCGTTATTAGCATCTACGGGACGCAAGGTTTTATCCGTGCGTACACCGGTCTTGGCAAAGCCTTGCGGCTTATGGGAAAAGAGCTGTTCGTTGCTCCAGTTTTCCTCGCCGGATTCAATATAAACAGGCAGGTCAAAAATCATTTCCTGCGGTTTTTCAAACTCCCGTACCGTAATGCCGCCGCTGTAGAGGCCGCCGGTAGCCAGAATGAATTTATCCGCATAGTAGGTCTTTTCGCGAACGGAAGCCTCCGCTACCACGCCGGTGACCTTCCGGCCATCACTTACTGCCCGCAGAACTTTGGTATTTTCCACAATTTCCACGTTCATATCCTTCAAGGCTTGTTTCAGCATTTTCTGCAGGCGCAGGCCATTGACGGACGGCGGCAGGCAGGTGGTTTCCAGAATTTCGGCACCGATTTTGTCGTGGATATAAGCGGCACATTCCTGTCCATGTGTTCCGAGTACCTGGGGCACTAAGAACACCGTGTTATCCGCCTGCACATAGGGACGAAGCTGCTCCGCGAAGGAATCGCGTCCTTCCTGCGTATCGAGCCAGCGGGCCACATCAAGCGTCGTAATGTCTCGGCCACCCAAAAGCGGCGTATTTACTTCCACCACAGGGAACTTCGTCTGGCCGTTCAGGGACTGGCGGAGATTTTCCTGCAAGATATTGCCGTAAAAATCCTTCAAGCCCTTAATGCCCACAATAACGATATGTTCCTCACCATGAAGGCTGGTACCATCCAAAGAGTGCGGTGCCAGACAGGTGGGCTTCATCGTGCCCACAGCCGTGGGAACCAGCAGCTGATGATCCAGCGAACCACGATAAGGGAACCCGTAATCTCTGGTGAAATCGAGGAAGAAGTTCACGGCCTTTTCCACCGTTTCCATCCCGATTTTGCTGTAAGGATGTTCAGCCGGCAGACTTTCAATGCCCTTACGCGGGCACTCAACATAATTATGCTGTTCATCATAGCCGAGCACATCAATAACGCCGCTGTTTAAGGACAGTGAGCCCGACCCGCAGGTGAGAAGCGTCACTTTTTTTCTCTGATTAGCGCTGACTAAAGCCGCCATCAGGCCGGCAAAGCCGCTGCCAATTACCAGGGTATCCGCATGTTTCATTCCGTTTTGCCTCCATTCACATGAAAGGACAGTTCATATAAAGCCCGCGTCATTTGCGTTTCCCGCAGGGTTCTGCCGACGAGCACCGGACGGATGCCCTTCCAGCGCCCCTGCAAAAATTCCTTCATGCGAGTAAGTGTTTCTGCCGCCCGCTCGTGTTTGCCATATTTAGCAAAGAGCCCGGCAGAGCGCAGAGCACAGAAGTTGCCCTGACAGGTGCCCATACCCACGCGGGTACGACGGCGAATATCATTAATCTGATAACAGGTTTCTTCCTGCGCAATTTCTTCAAATTCAGCCAATGTGACATTTTCACATTCGCAGACCAGCTCGCGTTTCTCCGGCGCTTCTTCCAGACGTTTTACGACCCTTGCGAAGCGTTCGGGACCTAAGCGGGTAGCCGCCAGATTCGTGCCATAGGCCGGAAAATACTTGCGGGCCGCTTTTTTTGCTTCTTCGCTGACTTCCGGCACCAGCGGTTCTTCGGCGGTACGGCATTTTTCCGTATTGCCGAGCTTTGCACAAACCTTATCCGCCATTTTTTCGGCCATAAGTCTGTAGGTAGTAAATTTGCCGCCCACGATGGTAAACATGCCCTTGAGTCCGTCATTTTCATGGTCGACGATGGCAAAACCGCGGGATGCACCGCGTCCGCTTGCCCCTCCGGGAGGCATGTAGAGCGGACGGGAACCGGCAAAAGCGCGGAGCATGCGGTAATCGCGCAGATGCTCGAAGGTCTTTTCGCCGATAGAAAGCAGGTTTTCCACTTCCTCACGGGATGTACTGGTATCTTCCGGGTCAGGGATGCTCATGGACGAGGTTCCCAGAATGGTGATGGAGCCGTGCGGCACGAAGATATCACCATCGGAAGATTTATGCAGGCGGTTGACTACATGATTGGTGATGCGCTGATTAAAGGCAAGAAGCGTTCCTTTATCCGGCTGTACGCCGACTTCGAGCCCTGCCAAGGCGGCGACCTTGCCAGCCCAGCCGCCGGCAGCGTTGATGGCGATTGCACACTCGATGATTTCTTCCTCACCGGTGATGGTATTCCGTACTTTCACCCCTTTAAGCTCGCCATTTGCCTGTTCAATCCCGATAACCTCACGATAGGTCAGGCTGCGTCCGCCATAGCGTTTGGCCGATTCCACATTCTGCCAGCTCATGCGGAAACCATCAATGGCGGCATCCGGTACCAGATAGGCCGACTGCACATTCTTCGAGAGCAGCGGCTCCAGCCGAAAGGCTTCTTCCAAGGTAATCGGCTTGGCTTCAATTCCACTTTCCGCACAACCCTTTACCCAGGCTTCTTCATAATCCGGGTCATCAATGTTGAGTCTTACGAACATGCCCCCGGTCGTCTCCACGCAGGACTTGCCAATCTTGCGCAAAATCTGATTTTCGATAATGCACTCCTTGGCTGCCTCCTGGTCCTTTACCGCATAGCGTCCACCGCTGTGCAGTAACCCGTGATAGCGGGAACTGGCTCCATTTACCAAGTCGCATTTTTCCACCAGCAGCGTGTCTACGCCGCGCATGGAAAGGTCGCGCAGGATGCCCACACCGGTAGCTCCGCCGCCAATGACAACGACTGTTGCTTTTTCCATCGTAACTCTCATCCTCTCCGGAAATATTACACGTGATGTAATCGTTTAACGATTATTTATTTCTATGATTGGAAATTTAAAGACAATTCAAGTAATAATAAATCTTCAATCATAAAAAATACAAAATATAAAAGACGTGAACGTCCTTGTCCATATTGCAAGTCCTTTCGATATTTTCTCACAAAAAGGGAATTTCGTTTTATCGTCCGTGTAAAATACTATATTTCGTTTACATGCTTATACTACTACAAAATTACATACTAGTCAATACGAAATATGATTTTTATTGATTATTTTTTGTCGTCTTTCTTATTGAGAATCTTTTTCGCACTTTTCCTTACTTGAGGTCTTTTCTTTTTCACGATTTACTTGTACAATAATAAACAGAGATTTGTGGGATAAGAAAGGGATTTTACACAATGAACAGAGAAGACTACATCAAAGCCTTGATAAAGTCTCACGGTTACACCATGAAGGACTTTGCCAAGATTATCAATATGCCTTACACGACTTTACTATCTATCCTTAATGGTTCTATTGGCGGCGCAGCCATGGACAATGTCCTGAAAATCTGCGGTGCCTTAAACATCCGCATCGAGGAACTCAACAACCTGACCGAAAAGATGGATGCCGAAAAACAAACCTCCCCGGAGACTTCCGGCATAGACCCGCAGCTCTTAAAACTGTTGCAAAATCTGCCTGCCGAAAAACAGCTTGCCTTGAAACTGCTGCTGACCGATAAATAATACTTCACCAATAGACAATTCGAATCAAAAAACGTCCTGTTTAATAGCTTAGAACGCATTAAACAGGACGTTTATTTTTCATGTATACATTAACCAGAACAAGAAAAGTATTGTATTATTTGATTCGGTTTAGTACAATAGTACCATAGGAATTGGTTCCATGAAAACCATCCGCTATATTCCGCTTAAATTATTAGTTCTTAAGTCCTAATTTTCTATTGCACATCATGTGATGAATTGTTATAATCGTAGTTAATTTGAAGAAGCATTTGTTGAAACCGAGGAGTATACTATGGCGCAGTCACTTGCAGTCGTTCCCAAAGATTTCACCTCCTCCGTGTATGGAGAATTGGAATCAGCTGAGAATATCATATTTTTCCAATGGGATATGACTGCCGATACCTTCAAGCTTCGGAAATCTTGCAGCCGACATCGCTATGCCCTGCCGACTAAGTTTACACGAGCCTCTACTCACCTGGCGCTGGATGGTCTGGTTCATCCGGATGATGTGGTAATGCTTGAATATTATTTGCATCACATATACAAAAACCGTACAAAAGCCTGCAAACACCACCATGTTTCTGCCCGCCTGCGTCTGCGCAGCAGCAAAAAACCGCTCTGGCTATGGTCAGAGATTCACATGGTCACCTATTACAATGCACAACAACCGGCTATGACCTTCGGCAGCATTCGCAACATTCAAGCGGAAAAACTCTGGCAGGAACGCATCTATCGGCGGGCAAATATGGATGATTTAACCGGCCTGTTAGGAAAAGGCGCTGTCAAAAAACAAATCCGTTCGACCCTGCGCCGCCTGTCACCCGAAAGGGATACCGCCTCACTGCTGATTGTAGATGCGGACGATTTCAAGGCCGTCAACGATTCCTTCGGCCACCTCTTCGGGGACAAAGTGCTTCAGGCAATCGGTCAGGCCATCAATCAGAACTTCCGGCAGAGTGATATAAAAGGACGCATTGGCGGAGATGAATTCATCATACTTCTGCCTGGCATGAAAAACACCGAAGTTCTCTCCCGCCATTGCTATAGTCTGTGCCGCCGCCTGTCACGAGTGTTTCACGGTCAGGGCAAACATCAGGCTTTTTCCATCAGCATTGGTGCCGCACAATTTCCTGACCACGGGCAAAGCTACAGGGAACTATTCACTCATGCCGACCATGCCCTCTATGAAGCAAAACGTCATGGCAAAGGACAGTATGCGCTATATCACGCGGGGTTGTCAGAAACCGCTGATACAGCACCCACCAACACTTTAACAACCACGCCTGCCATCACGGAATCGGAAACTGTCGCCGATTTACAGGCACAAGTAAAAGAACTGCAACAAACCATAAGCGATATGGGGAAGCTTATGTACTTCATGCTGCAGGCTAAAACAAACTGAATAAAATGATGACCCCTGACCGGAATTGGGGATTGCCTCGGTCAGGGGTCTATTTATTATTGCGAACTGGGGAAGCCCGCTACAGCATCGCTTCATTGGGGATTTGGGAATAAACAATGCTGATTAACACTACATCAATTATTATACGTCATATAAGCTATCTTTATACTGTAATATTTTACAAGAATATGCGTACTTACTGTATATTTTTACAAACCAAAACCTCTGCTTTTATGTTATTTGCTACATAGGAAACAGTGGATAGGGCAATACGCTTTCATAGAACAGCTGATGTCCCAAGAGCTCACCGATAAACACCAGTACAAACAGCACAGATAAATACGCTCCCACTGCCATCTTGCCGTGAGCCTGACGCAGGAGAATGAACGCCGGAATGATTTGTCCAATCAGCAAGCGTACCAGCAGCCAGCCCAAAGGCATATTCAGGTTCGCCCCCTGCGTTACCGGATAGGCGGCACTGACCAAAAGACTCAATAACAGCATTAAGCCGGTCATATGCAAAGCAGGCTTGCAAACCGCGCCCTCTTCCCGGCTTGCCAAAACTGTCACCAGCAAAGGGCCGGCAGACAAAGCAGTCAAAAAGAAGAATAACATCGGATAAGCGGTATTCCATGCAGGGCGGGCAGGCAGGGTATAAACCATGGCGGTGGCAATAATCCCCAAAATCCCCACTGCCGAGCCACAAAAGCCCAGACAGCGGCGCATTCTTTTCATTACCGGCAAGGCATAGAGGAACGCCAGCCCCATAAAGGCTCCCATCAGAAAAATCTCCCGGCTAAGCCAGGAATGGCCAATTCCCAGAAGTGCCCGCGGGCCGCCCAAAGGGTCGCCCAGATGCGTAGAGGCTCCAGCCATAGCCAACGCCATCAAGACCACCACGATTTTAGCGGTTAAAGCGATGGTCTTCTCGCCGATATGGTTGTTACGCCCCAAAAGATACATCGTCACATAAGCACCTATAGCCATCTGCGACAAGGTCGTAAAAAACACTAAGGGCAGTTCACTAAAGTTCGTCATCACTCAGCCCTCCAATCCTGTTTCTGGGTTAATGGCAGTACAAATCTGGTAGCAGGCTTTGTCAGCTCTCTTGGCGGCAAGCCCGGCAGCGTTTCTGCATACTGTGCGCTTTCCGGGTCATTTAAGTCAATCACCCGAATGGCTCCCATGGGACAGCTGGCTACGCAAATCGGTTCTTCTCCCTTAGCCAGCCTGTCTGCGCACATTTCGCATTTTGTAACTTTTCCCAGGTCTTTATCATAACAGGGTACATTATAGGGGCAGGCCATGGTACACAGTTTGCAGCCAATGCATCGGTCATTGTCGTGACGCACCAGACCATTATCGTCCTTTTTGTAAGCCCCCGCAGGGCATGCCTTGAGACATGCAGGGTCATCACAATGGTTGCAGGCTAAAGACACGCCCACCCGCTGAGGCTGAGGTAATTCTTTTTCCTGCATATAGTAGACTTTGCGCCAATGAACCGAAGCCTCCTGCTGATAAAAATTCTTACAGGCATTTTCACAGGCGTTACAGCCAATACACAAGCTGGTATCCACCAAAAAGGCATATCGTTTTCCCATCTTTTTCACTCCTTTCAAGCTTTAGCCAGCGCTACAAAATTATCATGGAAGGCAATCCCCGGTGCACCTGTTGCCTTCCTGCCCATATCTGCCGGCACGGATTTTAACGTGTTGTTGACATTGAAGTCCTTATCCTTGAGCCACATCTCATAAACCACCAACGTGTCGGGTGCCGTCACTCGGGTAAGCTTGGCTGTAAGGGTTATCTCCCCTTGCTCGTTGTATAGTTTTACCTTATCGCCATTCTGCACATGATAGGAGGCAGCAGTCTCTGGATGCATCTCCACCACCGGCTCATGATGAATATCCATCATCCAGTCAAGATTTTGGAACTGTCCGTTGATATTGAGTTTCCAATGCGGTGACATGAGGCGCAGCGGATATTTCTCCGGCGTCTTCATTTCCTCTGTCCAAACAGGCAGAAGTTCATGCCCTTCGCTGACTGCCGTTTCTGAAGCAAATTCGTATTTTCCCGAAGGCGTTTTGAACTTGCCATCCTGCCAGCCAATCAGCCCCGTAACTGCTTTGCGGGGGCCGTTTTTGAGTTCATCCCAGCTGCTTAAGCCAAACTGCTTGAGGAAATCCGGCGTAAATTCTGCTGCCACCCATTCTTCCAAACTCCCACTGGTGGGGAATGTACAACTGCCCGGCTCCAGTTCATTGAGTTTGGCTGAAAGTCCCATCGCGATTTCCAAATCGCTTTTCGCTTCATACTGCGGTTCAATGGCAGGCTCATTAAGGGCACACCAATAATGCCAATAGGACACATTAAGCCCCCAGGTTTCAAAAGCCGTAGTCACCGGCAGTACAATATCGCTCATCTCCACCGTAGGATTCATAAAGAGGTCTGCCGTCACCACCAAATCCAGCTTATTATAGGCTTCTCTTAGTTTTTGGGGTTCAGCAGCCTGCGTGAGCGGACTACGGCAGGCAATCCAAAGCATCTTGATGGGCGGATCATTTGCATCGAGAATTTCCTGCGCAGAATTGTTGATGTTGATGATTCTGTCCTTTTCTGTGGTAGTACCAGCCGGAGCCTTCATGCCCATGACATTGTACTTCACTCCCCAGGTTTGAAGCTGGGCATACTGGGCGCCACCGCCACTCTTGCCAATATTGCCCGTCATGGCTGCCAGTGCATCAATGCTGCGGACATTCTGTCCGCCATTGGTATGGCGCTGCATACCATAGCCAATCCAAATGCTGGCAGGCTTTGCCGTTGCGTATTCTCTGGCCAGCTGCTCAATGATTTCCTGCTTTACGCCCGTCTTTTGGGCTGCCCATTCCAGCGTTATGTTTTCCCGCACGTATTGGAAGAATTCCTCATAACCTTTGGCATTAGCCGCCAGCCACGCATTATCCACCAGATTGTTGTCCAGAATATATTTAGCCATACCCAGAGCAAGCGCCCCATCCGTACTGGGCTTAATCTGTATGTACCAGTCTGCCTTGGATGCCGTCTGCGTCAGAATGGGGTCAATAACCACAATCTTGCAGCCCCGCTTTTTTGCCTGCATGACCAGATACATGGAATGAACCGAACACCAGGACGGATTGGCTCCCCAAATAATCATATACTTGCTGTTGACCATATCTTCGGGGTCATTGTTCCAAATGGTACCAAAGTCAAAGGTCTGCGCATCAATACCAGCCGGCCAGCAGGGAGTCCCTGTAGCCCGGGTGGTATGACCGATACTCGTCATCATGCCTTCCACACAATAGTTCAAAAGATTAAAGTTACCGGAGTATTTATCCAGGCAAATCGGCAGCGTATTTCCGTATTCCTTTTTGATGTCCAGAATTTTCTTGGCAATAGTCGTAAAAGCTTCATCCCAGCTAATGCGCTCCCATTTCCCGCTGCCCCTTTTGCTCTGCTTCATGGGGTACTTGATGCGGTCAGGGCTGTAGACGCTGCGAGTGTACGAAAAGCCTTTCGCACAAAGACGCCCCCTGGTGTAGGTATTGGCCTTATCGCCTGCCACGCGCTTTAACACGCCATCTTCCACCGTAGACAGAATGGAACAGGTATCGTAACAGTTGCGGGGGCAGGCACTATGTACCACCTTGCCTTCCCCTTCAGCCCTGGCTGCCTGAAAGGGCGAACCTGCAAGGTCCAAAGCCGCCCCAAGTCCCAAGGCCGTCCCCGCCGCCAAACTGCCCTTGATAAAGGTACGACGGCTAAAAGATTTCGTATCAAACTTCATGGTGTGCAGCCTCCTTCTCCCACCGCATAAACTCATAAATCGCTCCGGCTACATGTCGGCAATACACCGATGAGCAGCCTTTATCCACGGCTCGCAAATGGGCAAATACCCATAAGAGCAAATGCTCCTGCAAAAAACGCTGATAAGCATATGCTGCCTGCACAGCCAGCGTCTCCCCCTGATAACGGCACACAGCTTCCAAAAGACAGCTTAAAAAATAAAACTCAAACTGTGCATGGTCGTCAGGTATTTTGTTGCGCTCCGTCAGTTCCAAACCAGCTTCGCTATACGCCGCCCGCACAGCCAATGTTTCTGCCTGCATGGGCAAATGCTCCACATTGCGGTAATAAGATTCCAAAGGCGGTGCCAGAAGTTTCTGAGGCCCAACAAACAAGCGATTAAAATCATACCGCCCGTCATCATCCAGGGGCGGTACCATTAAGGTTATCCCCAGCAAGGTTCCAATTCGAGCCACAGCTTCCTGCCCCGCCGATAAGTCACCAGCATAAAAAGCAGCAATAAGCCGATAAACCGCTGCTTTCTGCCGCCATTTCCGCACATCATCCATAATTTCACCGCCTCCACATAATCGGATTCTATATCTTCATTGAAAATTATTATAATACAGATAATACCGATTTATGTTGTAACTTTCACCAAAGATTCAGACTTATCTTGTAAAAAAATACATCCGTTAATCCCAAGGATTAACGGATGTCCTCTACATGGTATGGCGAACGATACGCAGCGCCTGACAGGCCACATAAAACCGGACCCGTACATCTGCTTGATTAAGTTCTGTCCCCAGCACACTCTCGATTTTCTTCAACCGGTTGCGCAACGTATTGGCATGAATAAAGAGCCGTTCTGCCGCCTGTGGCAGGGATTCATTTTCCTGAAAATAGATTTCCAGCGTCCGCAGCAGTTCGGTGCCATTCGTTGTATCATAATCCATCAACACGCCCAGCGCTTCCTGCGCAAAATCATCCAATTCTTCAGTACGGATGTGGGATAAGAGTTTCAATACACCTAAGTCTTCATAACAGGTGATGCCATCTTCCGGCTGCCGAAAACGTCCCAGACTTAGTGCCTGCCGCGCCTCCTGAAAGCTGCGGCAGATTTCCGCCACAGAATAATGGAGCCTGCCAATCCCCACGGAAAATGGAGGAATCGCCGGAAAAGCCTCTTTGATTTTGGCCATGGCATCGGTCATAATCATGGCCAAATCACTTTGACTGCGTGGCGGCGTATGCGCATCTTCAAAGAGAATCACCAGCTGCATCCGCAGCAGCATCAAAATCGGCTGCACAAAACGAGCCGACAGCACACGTGTCCATTCCTTGTCCAGTTCAGCCAGCAGCTGCTCCTGCCTGTCCCCCTGCAACGGGCGGTCAAATTCCACCACCACCACATGATGCGGTTTGTCCAAGCGCATATTCCAGTTTTTCCCTAAGTTAATCACTTCTTCCGAAGATGAAAAATTATGGTAAAGAATATCGTAGAGAAACTGTTCTCTATGCCTGCGCACCATGGCATTAAGCTCCCCCTCATGCCACAGCAGGAAAGTAAGCTGCAAGCTAAGTTCCCAAAACAGGCACCAGTCATTTTCACGCATTTTCTCCCGCGGAGAATCTGCAGCCAACCAGCCCCAATGCCGTCCCCCTTGTGTCAGCGGCTGCACAGTCAGCCCCGAAAAGAGTGCCAAATCGTTTTTTTGCAATGCCTGCCTCTTCAGACGCAGCAAGGAAAGACTCTCACTGCGAAAGTCCGGCGTCATCCCCTTAAGCTCACCCAGATTGTCCAGCAAAGCCAGATTAAGGCCTGTATAACGCCAGACGACCATAAGTTTTCCGGCTATATCCTCGGCCTGCCAAAGTTCTTCCCTATCTTTTTCCATCTCTATCCTCCCGCCAAAAGCACACAGTAGGTTGTGCTTTGATAAACTTTAATGAGGGATGCGTGTAACGCACCAAAGGATAATCCTGCCAGCTTATTTCCTCATCTTCCAGGCTGCAAAGCTGTAAAGCCTCCACCGGACATGCTTCTACACACTGGGGCTTTTTCCCATCTTCCAGCCGCTGCCAGCACATATCACACTTAGCTGCCTTGCCGGTATGGGGTAAAAGCCGTGGTGCATGGAAGGGACAAGCCCCGACACAGCGTCCACAGCCTATACATTTGGCACTATTGTGCAGCACAATACCATTGCGGCGCTTCTCATAACAGCCTACCGGACATACCCGCATACACTCCGGCGAAGTGCAGTGATTGCAGGACATGGACAAAAAACCCTGTTCCCGCCTGTCCTCAGCCCATTCTTCTACATGGCGGAACGCTCCCGCATCAGGATGCTTATGCTGACAGGCTTTTTCGCAAGCCCGGCATCCCACACACCGGGATAAATCAACCTGAAACCCCAGCTGCTGCGGTTTCATATAAAAATCCCCCTTTGTTACTCTTCTCTTTCTATAATACCACAGCCTACAAATATTCACCTGCAAAAATTACAGGTAAACACCCCATTCCCATAAAACCGCTTCCGTGCTATGATTGAAGTTAAAGAAATCGTTATATGGAGGATAAGGAATGATTAAGATACTATTCGTCTGCCACGGCAATATCTGCCGTTCAACAATGGCCGAATTTGTCATGAAGGAACTCGTACACCAAGCAGGAATGGAGCAGGAAATCTTCGTGGATTCCAAAGCCTGCCGCACGGATGAACTCGGCAGCGACACACACCATGGCACAAAAGCAGTCCTGAAAGCCCATAACATTCCCTTTACCCAGCGCAGCGCACGGCAGATTCAACGTGCAGATTACGCATCATTTGACTACATCATTGCCATGGATGAAGAAAATATGCGTGACCTTATGCGTCTCACCGGCGGCGACCCCGAGCATAAATGTGCGCTGCTTCTCACCTATGCCGGTGAACAACGTGAAGTGGCCGACCCGTGGTACACAGGCAACTTTGAAGTAACCTATCAGGATGTAGACAAAGGCTGTCGGGCACTATTAGCCCAATTTGTCAAACACGCTCCGCCAGCGCTATAATGAAAAAAACGAACTGATGAAAGGTGGCTCCCTATGTCCCGGCGCAAAATTGACCTGAACCGTTGCCTGTTCCACTACACCCATATCACCTGCAGCCGCTGTCAGACAATCTGTCCTAAAAAGGCCATAACAGGCCATGACATTGCCGAGGAAAAATGCGATAACTGCGGTCTGTGCACCGCTGTCTGTCCCACAGGTGCGATTCACAGCGACAATGACTATGATGCTGCCCTGACATTTGCCCAAAACCTCACCCCACAGGTGCTCATGTGCCGCAAAGTCTCCGACTCTGGTATGTCCTGTCTGGGGGCCATCAACCGCCGCCTGCTCTGGGCACTGGCGCAGCAGCGGGAACTTTCCATTGACACCAGCCGCTGCGCAGACTGTAATCCTGCCGTAGCCGCTTGGCTCGATAAGGAAATCACTGCCTGCAATCAAGCCCTGCAAGCGAATGGCAAAGCACCAATCCGGCTTGTCCATGTCAAGGAAGCCAAAAAGGAATCACAGACAGTTGCCCGCCGCTCCTTTTTCCGCTCCTTATTTCACGCGGCTTCCGATACCGCCAGTCAAATCGCTAAGGCACAGAGCGAAAAACAGTACACCTTTGATGCCGTAATCTGGCTCATGAAACAAAACATCACGCCCTGCGCCATTTTCCCCGGCATGAATCTGCAAGCCGGCTGCACCGCCTGCGGACTCTGCACCATGCTATGCCCTGAAAAGGCATTGACGCTGGTCTCTGACAAAACCCAATTATTATTCAATCCCCTAAAATGCACGGCTTGCGGCCTCTGTGCCAACAACTGTCCGGCCAGTGCTCTGCAAGTGCTTCCAGAGTTTAACGGCAATACAAAGTTTTCACTTGCCCCCGTACCACTGACCGCTCCCCCCAAGAACGATACCTTCACTCTGCAAAGAAGTTAACCACGAAAGGAGGTTATGTATGTTTCTACAGGAAAACTATCAAGTTACCCGCCACATCTGCCCGCGCAATTGCTATGACTCCTGTGCCATGCTTGCCTTCACCAAAGGGGGAAAAATCGAATACATCACCGGAGCGAAGGGCGACGGTGCCTCTGAACGGCTTTGCAGCAAGCGCGAGGAAATTCTTTCCACGGTCTATCACCCCCAGCGGCTGCTCTACCCGCAGAGACAAATCGTGCGCGGTTCAGGGAACTGGCAGCGCATTTCCTGGAACGAAGCGATAGACACCATCGCCCGCAAAATTTTGGAACTGAAAGAACGCTACCATTCCACCCTCCCGCTATGTCTCAACAAGTATTCGGGTAACTTCAGCCTGCTGCACTTTGCGGTAGAAGGTATGTTCAACAGCTTTGGCCCCACCACCCAGACCTGCGGTTCGCCTTGTTACGCCTCCGGGTTGGATGCCCAAAAGCTGGACTTCGGTGACAACGTAACCTGCGATATCCGTACCCTGACGGAATCCCGTCTCATTATCCTCTGGGGAGTGAATCCGGCCTGGACCTCCGTACACACCATGCCCTTTATCTACGCAGCCAGAGAACGGGGCGCAAAATTGGTCGTTATCGACCCGGTGTACACGGAAACCGCCCGCAAAGCTGACTATTATATCGAACTGCGTCCCGGCGGCGATGCCGCTCTTGCAATTTTATTGCTCAAAAATCTGGCGGCCAACGGAAAACTTACCTATGATACAGCAACGACCGACGGCGCCGCAGAACTCATCACCCGTGTGCAAAAAGCATCTGCACGCTCCTTATTCACCGCCACAGGTCAAAGCAAAGAAACCTGCGGCTTTCTGGCCGAACTTATCGCGCAAAACCATCCTATGCATATCTGGTGCGGCTATGGACTGCAGCGCCATATGCATAGCGGCCTTGCCATCCGCCTGATTGATGCCCTCTCCCGGCTTACCGGCAATATTGGCATCCCCGGCGGCGGGGTAAACTTTGCCGACCTGGGGATGAATATTTTTCCTTATCATATCGCGCAAAAACGCGCCGACACGCGCTTTATCAGCATCAATAACTTTGCCCAAAAACTGCCGGAGCTCACGAATCCTCCCATAAAATTTCTCTGGATTGCCTGCCGTGACCTTTTGCGTCAGGATGCAGGACTGACACAACTGCAAGAATTATGGCCCCAGCTGGAACTGGTGGTAACTGCCGACAAATTTATGACCCATTCAGCCAGAATGGCCGATATCGTACTGCCCGTAACCACAGAATTTGAGGAACTCGATGTCTTTGGCGGCTATTTAAATCACCGTCTGGGCATTAACGAACCTGCCATCCCGCCCAGAGGTGAAGCCAAAAGCGATGTCGAGATTGCCCGGATGCTGACCCGACGTCTAAACGAGCTTGCCCCCGGCACCAGCACATTCCCCGGCAATTTTAGTGATGAAGAATTGCTGACCAGAGAATTTACACCGCAGGTCTGCCATAAACTGCACATAAAAAAATGGCAGGACCTTTATAACGGCCCTGTCCGCTTCCGCTATCAGGCTGTTCCCTGGCAAGGCGATACCTTTGCCACGGATGATGGCAAGTTTCATTGCTGCCCTCTGCCGGATAATCTGACGCAGTTCCTGCCCACCAAAGAATATCCCTTCCACCTGCTCACCCCCCATGCCCAGAATCACATCAACGGGCAAAGCCATCCCCTGCAGCAAAACCTGCCGGAATATCCATGGGTGTATATTCATCCGGCAGTAGGTAAAAAGCTGCATTTGCAGGACAAACATCCCGCTGTCATCTGGAATGAACTGGCCGAAGTCACGGTTCATGTCCGCTTCCGCGATGACCTTGCCGCAGATATTCTGCTCAGCATGCAGGGCGCCAGCAAAAAAGGCGGTCTTAACCGCCTCAATGCCGGAATTCCCACGGACTTAGGACAACTGGTTACAGGCGCATCGGGAATAGCCTTCTATGATGTATTCGTAAATATCCGTCCTAAATGACATAAGACCATATCTGCCAAAGCCCATGATAACTTTTTCCTTCACTTAGACAAGCGTGTCAAACGTTACGGAAAAAGTTATCATGGACTTTTAGGTTACGCCGGTTTATTATCTCTATGCTGATACTTGAAGCCCAACCAGAGGCACAAAAGCCAGACCGGCAGGATATATACCGCCAAATCCATTCCCTCTATCTGGGTCATCAAAGCCCAAATGCTTAAGAGAAAAGCAATACACAGATAATTGATAAACGGATACAACGGTGACTTGAACTTCGTATCCTTCCCCGTTTTCCGGCAATATGCCCGGAATTTCAAATGGGTAATAACAATGGTCAGCCAGCTGATGGTCGCAGCTATCGTCGCAACGGACATCAGCAGCATAAAAATCTTTCCCGGGAAGAAGTAGTTAAGGGCTACACAGATAAGGGTTATTCCCGACGAAACAAAGATGCCCCGCACCGGCACGCCACGGCTGGACAGTTCTCCCAAAAATTTCGGTGCTTCATTCTTTGCCGCCAGACCGTACAGCATACGGCTGTTGCTATAAATAGCAGAATTATACACGGAAACGGCAGCGGTGAGCACCACAAAATTTAAGATATGCGCGGCTGCCGGAATCCCTACACTCATGAAAATCTGCACAAAGGGACTTGCTTCCATACCCACCTCATTCCATGGCCAAAGCGCCATGAGCACCACCATTGTGCCCACATAGAAAATGAGAATACGCCAGATAACCTGATTGATTGCCTGTGGAATGGTCTTGTCGGGATTTTCTGCCTCTCCGGCAGTGATACCGATAAGCTCAATCCCCCCAAAAGAAAACATAACCACCGCAATAGCCAGTGCCAATCCCCATAGCCCGTTAGGCAGGAAACCGCCACAGGACCAAAGGTTGCTAAGATTATCCGGGAAAGGCTGCGGACTGCCGAGAATGAGATACATCCCCAGCACTATCATCAGCACAATGGCGGTAATCTTAATCAGCGCCATCCAGAATTCCGTCTCGC
>ERZ842401.2165-NODE-2165-length-26672-cov-28.653229_pt1 | contig 26672 bp, 27 predicted proteins | sample MGYA00521270_ERZ842401 | MGnify/ENA primary metagenome ERZ842401 (study PRJEB31892, sample SAMEA3878208) | bioreactor metagenome | biome: Moose rumen | place: Sweden | collected 2011-10 | study: EMG produced TPA metagenomics assembly of the PRJEB12797 data set... | reverse complement strand
TCCTTAAGGAGTTTATCGGGACGATACAGACGGACGGAGCGTCGATGTATAAGATCTTTGAGAAGGATCCGACCCTAAATGTCACCAGGCTTAGCTGTCTGGTCCATATCCGGCGCTATTTCCTCAAATCTATGAAGTTTGAGGATAAGACAGGTGTCGCCTATAGATTCCTGGAACGTATAAGACTTATTTACGAGTTTGAGAAATCCTACAAGAATCTCTCGGATGAGGAGCGGCAGGAACAGCGAGCATTAGATATCATACCTATCCTAAATGATATGTATCAGGACTTGCTTTACTATGCCAACACAGCTACTGCAAAATGTGGCGAGTTGTTGATGAAAGCTATCAACTATGCTAAAGCTGAGTGGAAGGGACTGATCAAGTATACAGAGGATGGCAGATACAGAGCGGATAATAATGCCGCCGAATCCATCATGAGGGATCTTGCCTGCGGAAGGAAGAATTTCCTGTTCTGTGGCAGTGACAATGCAGCCAAGAATCTGGCCTTCGCATATTCATTGACAGAGAGCTGCAAACTCAACAATATAAACCCTTACGACTATTGGTCAGATTTAATAGATTTTATAGGTTGTGAGGGTATTGACCTGAACAGTTTTGTTCACAGTCAGTGGCATAAGCATACCAAGGCTGCATAAATTAAGTTAAAAACAAAGATTTTCCAACTTCTTTACAAACTCTTGGAATCCTCATTCACACTGAGGATGTAGAGATTTTGGGCCCAAGATTCGGACGCATACAAAAAAGCAAAAGTATGCGATTAATTATTGAACCCGACTACGAGAAGATGTCGAAGTGGGCTGCAAACTATGTAGCCAAGTGTATTAACGATGCAAAGCCGACGGCAGAGAAGCCCTTTAAGCTCGGTTGTCCTACAGGAAGCTCCCCTCTGGGAATGTACAAAGAGCTGATCGCCCTGAACAAAGCTGGCAAGGTATCGTTCCAGAACGTGATCACTTTCAACATGGATGAGTATGTGAACCTCCCAGAGGAACACCCCGAGAGCTACCATAGCTTCATGTGGAATAACTTCTTCAGTCACATCGATATTAAAAAAGAGAATGTCCATATCCTCAATGGCAATGCCAAGGATCTGAAGGCAGAATGTGAGAACTACGAGAAGGCCATCCAAGCCGCAGGCGGCATTGACCTGTTCATGGGTGGCATTGGCCCCGATGGACATATTGCCTTCAACGAACCAGGCTCCAGCCTGCAAAGCCGAACACGTCAGAAGACCTTGACAACTGATACTATCATTGCAAACTGCCGTTTCTTCGACAACAACGTAGAATTGGTTCCCAAGACCGCCCTGACTGTAGGTGTCGGTACTGTGATGGATGCCAAACAAGTGATGATCATGGTCAACGGCCATAACAAAGCCCGTGCCCTGCAGCATGGTGTTGAGGAGGCTGTCAACCACATGTGGACTATCAGTTGCTTACAGATGCATCCCCATGCTATCATTGTAGCAGACGATGCAGCATGTGGTGAACTGAAGGTAGATACCTACAGATATTTCAAAGATATAGAGAAGGATAATCTTCTGTAAATAAATAGAGGATTCTGACTGCACAGGTGGTCGCACAGCGATGCAGTTCAATACTGCCAGTCAGAACAACGATAAATTTCGTGTATACCCTCGACCGTATGCGGGTTAGGTATGATGAAGAGGGTACCCCCTGCGGCAGCAACTGCACCTACTATGCCTACTGTCTGATGAGTAACCACTTTCATTTACTGATTCGCGAACGCGAGGAGAAAGTAGGTGAAACCATAAAGCGGATAGCAAGTTCATACGTATACTACTATAATCGCAAGTACGGGCGTGACGGACATCTGTTCAAGGAACGATTCAAGAGCGAGCCCTGCAACGACATGGATTACTTTGTCACCCTTTTGCGCTATATCCACCAGAATCGACGCAGGAGCGAGAGCAGAATGAAGCTTGCTTCGATTATGCCGAGCGAGAAGGAGGAAGACGACAGTCAATCCTGTAAAGGCAGGTATTGTTGAGAATGTCAAGGACTATGAGTATTGCAGTTGGGGCGAGTATGATGGCACGGTAGAACTGAACGAGCAGTGAGAGCAGAACCAAATGAATTTGAGCTATGCCGAGTCGCGAGGGAAGTCGACAAAGTCAACCAGTGTTCCAGATATGTGATACGCGAACAGTGCTGAACAGAATTCCTTTCAATGATTTGGAGGATCTGGTGAATGACCTCCTGGATAATGAATATCAGTGCTTGGACAATGATAATGAGAAGCCATATTTGCGACTCTCGGATGAACAGGTGTTGCAGCATATTATGAAGATAGCAGGGGCGTATAACTCTAACAGTTTTCAAGAATTAGATAAGGAAAAACAACGAGAGACATTACGTGCGCTATTGGATATGGGATCCTCAGTGAGGCAACTTCACCGGCTGACAGGGCTGGGTCGAGGGATTATCCAGCGCGTATAAGTGGTGACAGACCTGTCCCCTGTCACTGTCCCCTGTCACTTTGTCCCCTGTCACTTCCCTGTCACTTGTCCTAGGAATACTTGGAGCTGCCATAACGATAGGAGGGTGCATATCTTTGTCGTTCCAGTGTGGCATTGACGATGAGAGGTTCCTGTTCAACATTAGTCCCCACGTGGTGATGATGGTGATGATGGCTACCGCCCTCTTCGTGCTGATAAAGGCCAATTCAGATAAGATTAGAACCACGACAACAAGATTTGTGGAATATGTCAGAAAAGATCTCTTCGGAATCTATCTTGTACACGGACTATGGCTCATCGTGTTCAATAGAGCATTATTCAGGGATGTAAGTGACCATACCGTATCGATCCCGCTGATAACGATTATCATTTTCATTTGCAGTCTCTACACCATGAAACTGCTCCGACTGATTCCTCCTATGAGGAAGTTTATTGAGTAAAAAACACCATAACAATGATCCAAATAACGGACAAATATAACTGTTGTGGTTGCAGCGCGTGTGCCAATGCCTGTCCGAAAGCATGTATCACCATGCAGTCGGACAGGGAGGGATTCTTGTACCCTCACGTGGATGCTGCTACATGTATCAATTGTGGACTCTGTGAAAAGGTATGTCCTGTCCTCAACCAAAATGAGACAAGAAGGCCTAACCGGGTGTTTGCCGCCATCAACAAGGACGATCAAGTGAGATTAAAAAGCAGTAGCGGTGGCATATTCACTCTATTGGCAGAGAAAGTCATCACGCAAGGAGGTGTGGTTTTTGGAGCCAAGTTTGATAAAAACTGGCAGGTGGTGATTACCCCAGCAGAAACACTCAACCAGATAACAGCCTTTCGAGGTAGTAAATATCTCCAGGCGCGGGTTGACGACAGTTATATGCAATGCAGGCAGTATTTGGAAGCAGGCCGGGTAGTGTTGTACACTGGCACTCCCTGTCAGATAGCTGGCTTACATCGTTTCTTGCGCAGGCAGTATGACAATCTTGTTACGGTTGATTTTATTTGCCATGGCGTGCCAAGTCCAGGTGTATGGAAACGCTATCTTGATGAAGTGTTAGGTGCAGGTAAAAAGGCTATACAGGATGTTAATTTTCGCAATAAGTCGAATGGCTGGAAACGCTTTTCTTTTGCGATAGATTATCGTGAGGGAAACGATACGGTATCACTCGTTTCACCGCTTGACAAGAATCCGTATATGCAAGTTTTCCTGAATGATATTATCTTGCGCCCATCCTGTTATAACTGCCCTGCCAAAGCGAGCAAGAGCCATTCCGACATTACAATTGCAGACTTCTGGGGCATACAAAATGTATTACCCTCAATGGACGACGATAAAGGGACAAGCCTTTGTTTGGTGAATAGTGAAAAAGGTGAGAACCTGATACCTTATGAGAAGATACGTCATGAATCAGCAACTATGGATGCACTACGGTATAATGCTGCCTATAATCATTCAGCAAAGCCTAATCCAAAACGTGATGATTTTTTCATGGCTTTTGAAAAAAACGAGGAAGATTTGCACCGAATTATTGCGCATAGCCTACGTTTAACACCAAAACAAAAGGTAAAACGACTACTAAGATACCCCGTTGTTGAAGCACGAAAACTGGTTAAAATGCTCATCTGCAAGAGCCCTAAAAATACAACTGGGGGGGGCATTTTATATAATGACGAAATGTTTAATTACCCATCCTCAACTTTTCAGACAAGCAGCATATCTTTTCGTGACAAGCGTCAGGGATGGAGGCACTATGTTTTACGAATCGATTTAAAAAAAATCAAATGACTTCTAACATAAGTTCAAAAACTACAATAGCAAAAAATACCACCCTTCTCTATGCCCGCACGGTATTAATCCTGGTTGTGTCGCTCTATACTTCCCGCGTCATCCTACAAGCGTTGGGTGTTGAGGATTATGGAGTCTATACGGCCATTGGTGGTGTGGTATCCATATTGACGGTGGTCATTGGCCCCATTGACATTGCCATCAGTCGTTTCCTTACCTTCGAGTTGGGGCGGGGAGACCGTGACCGTCTGCGCAGGTATTTCTCCACCGGTCTTACCATCATGATTTTATTCTCTATTTTGTCCATCATTCTCCTTGAAACCGTTGGTCTATGGTTTCTGAACAACAAGATGGTGATGGACCCAAGCCGCATGACAGCTGCCAACTGGGTGTTGCATCTATCAATAGCGGCCTTTGTGGTCAATATGATTTCTGCTCCCTACCGCGCAGCCATCATTGCCCACGAGCGAATGTCGCTCTTTGCCTATATGGGTATTCTTGATGCCCTGTTGAAACTGGCAGTTGCCTTTGCCATCAAATTTTCACCCACAGACAAACTTATCCTGTATGCCGCTTTGCTGCTGGCCGTGTCTGTTTTAGTGCGTTTCATCTATACCCTAATCTGCAACAAGGAGTTTGAAGAGTGTCACAAGCCCAAGATGAAGGTTGACCGTGAATTGTTTGGCGGTCTCTTATCCTTTGCCGGATGGAATATGTTTGGTGCGGCTTCTTTGGCTTGTAGAAACCAAGGAGTAAATATTCTTTTTAACTTATTTGGTGGTCCTGTCGTGAATGCCGCCTTTGGTATTGCCAATCAGATGAATGGTGCAGTGGGAAATTTTGTCGGGAATTTTACAACGGCACTTAATCCTTCCATTATCAAATCTTATGCGTCAGAGCAGAAGGACTACATGATGTCATTGATTTATCAGGGGGCAAAATATACATATTTTTTGGTGCTTCTATTTGCTTTGCCTTTGTTATTGGAAACGGAGTATGTAACTAAGTTGTGGTTAGGCCAGACTCCTGATTTTTCGGTGTCATTCATACAATTGATGTTATTACACTCTTTGATAGAGTCATTGTCAAAAACCATTATGGCAGGAACACATGCCTCAGGAAGAATTCGTAAATATCAGTTTGTCGTAGGTACTTTCCAAATATTGGTGTTGCCCGTGGCTTATGTCCTGTTGCTTATGGAGTTCTCGCCAATAGTGGCATTAGTTTCCTCTTTACTAATCGATATCATCGCATTGCTTGTTCGTCTCTTTTTGGCTCGTGGGATTTTCTCGCTTTCTATTCGTGCTTTTATGGGTAAGGTATTGCTCGTCTCTGCACTTGTAACTATTGTTGCGGCAGTCATTCCCTTGACTTTAAGAATTCTCTTCGAAGAGTCATTATTGCGTTTTTTTGTAGTGTGTGTCCTTTGTGTAGTATCGACGGCACTATCTGTGCTGTATGTGGGATGTACCACTACTGAACGGCGTTCCATCATGGCAAAGGCTGGGCAAATTTGGAAACGTGTAATCAATAGATTATAATCAATAGTTCAATAAGAATGAAAATAGGAATCGTAACTATGCCCTTATGTGCCAATTATGGAGGTACATTACAGAACTGGGCTTTGCAGCAGGTTCTGATAAGGATGGGGCACGAGCCAATAACTCTGAGATTACCGGTAATGTATCAGGGAATGTCTTCTCTCCATTATTGGCTAAAAGTATTTCCAATGCAGGCCGCTCGATTCGTGGTCCATAAGTTTGTGGGCGGGAAATACGATATGCCACTAACAATTGGTTCTTGGAAAAAGAGCGTAAGTGGAATGGAACGCTTTGTTGATGAACACATCAATGTGACGGAGTACCTTCCTAATCTTTCTATGGAGGATGTACGGAGATATGGCGTTGAAGCCCTTGTGGTAGGTAGTGACCAGATATGGCGTCCTGTGATGTACGATGCGGTGAAATACTACTTCCTGGGTTTTGCTGGTGATAGTGATATATTACGCATTGCGTATGCACCATCGGTGGCATTAGATGAGTGGCCTTATAAGGAAGACGTAACAGTTCAGTTGAGAGAACTGATTAAGAAGTTTTCTGCAGTATCTGTTCGCGAGGAATCTTCTGTGAAACTTATAAAAGATAATCTTGGAGTGGAAGCCCAATGGGTTCTAGATCCAACGATGTTGTTGAAGAAGGAGGATTATATTGTTGTCTGCAAGAATGTCAAAAAGAGTAATGATCCTTATGTGTTTGCTTATATTCTCGATATGACAGATGATAAGAGAAAGATGGCAGAGACTGTGGCAAAACAACTAAGTTGCGGTGTTCGATATTTGACGGCAGAAAAAGTTAAAGCTGAGGATACAGTTGAAAAGTGGCTTGCTAACTTCCGTGATGCAAAATATGTGATTACGGACAGTTATCATGGAACAGCATTTTCACTGATTTTCCAGAAGGAGTTTTGTTGTTTTTACAATAAATATAGGGGTAATGCCCGTATGGATTCTGTCAAGGAGATCTGTGGATTAGAGGATCGCTTCGTAAGCGAGGCCCAGAAAAGCAAAGGCATTGAGATTGATTATGTTAAAATAGATGAGAGAATAAATATAATGCGCAATAAAAGTCTTGATTTTTTAATGAATTCATTAAGTCCTGACCATAAAAACTGCGGTTAAATATTGTAAAAATTATGTAGAAGAGGGTTTTCCCAACATTGCCTTTGGTCAGGGAGATATAATAGATAAGAAAGAAAAATAATATACAATGAAAGTTTTATGGTTGTCAAACTGCGTGCTATCTGATGTGGAATGTAATGGATCTGGGTCATGGTTATACGCAATGAAGGAAATAATAGGGGGAAGTATTGAACTTTATAACATGACATTATCAAATGTTAATAAAGTACACTTTAAAGAAAGTCATAATCTAAAAGAATACATACTCCCAGTATGGCCTTTGATTGATGGTCTTCCTTCATCTGAGAACATCCATACAATCTGCGAATTAGTGGATAAAATTGCTCCTGATATCATACAGGTTTGGGGTACTGAAAGTTATTGGGCAAAGCTATGCTCAACTTATTTCTCTGATAGGCGCATTTTGCTGGAGATGCAAGGATTGCTTTCTTCCTGCGTTGACGTATTTTGGGCAGGTCTTTCTCCTGAGGAGATAAAGAAATGTAGAGGTATAAAAGAATGGATTTACCCTACATCAGATTTGTCTAATCAATATAAGTCTTTTTATTGTCGAGCCAAAGAAGAAAAAGAGCTATTTAGTAGATTCAAACAAATCTCAACTCAATCATCTTGGGTAAGGAGACAATTGGCGTTTTTGGTGCAACGGGATTGCAAAATATATGAAACATTTATACCCTTAAGAGAACATTTCTATCATGCAAAAAAATGGGTGAAGAAAGAAGAGCATGAAGATGTTCGCATCTTCTTTTCTACATCATATACCATACCTTTCAAAGGACTACATGTTATTTTGAAGGCTATAAAGGAAGTAAAAAGGAAATACCCCAAAGTAAAACTGTTGCTGGCAGGAGTCTCAAAGAAACAAGAGAGGTATAGAGAAAGCGGGTATAATAAATATTTGCTTAGTATAATTGAAAGCGAAGGCCTCCATGACAATGTATTTTACCTAGGGAAAATGAATGCAGAGCAAATCATAGAAAAACTTCAAGATGCTGATGTGTATGTAAATTCATCCTTTGTGGAGTCTTATTCAGTGGCAACGGCTGAGGCCTTATTTTTAGGTGTTCCTACGGTATTGTCATATGCTGGTGCTTTACCAGAATTTGGAGAGGACGTTGCCTTGTACTATTCTTCGATGGATTATGTTGACTGTGCTTATAAGATAGTTGAACTTATTGAAAATACAAAACTTAGGGAAGAGTTGTCTTCTAACTCCATCGTAAAGTTAGAAGAACGTCTTGATAAAGATTCAATCCGGAAATGCCAGTTGGAAATATATAATCAAGTTTTTAATTTGAACGAGAAGGGGTGAGTATTGCATTCTTATATCTGGTAAAGTTGCTTATTGCCACACCGTTTTTAATAATATAGAGACCAAGTTATATTATGCTAATAAATGCTGCAAACGATACTATGAAACATGGTAGAAAATTTAGGATGCCATTGTTTCTTCTTTTAGTAATATTTTTGCTTGTTTCTCCAGAGACAGTAATGTTTGGAACTAATAGAAATACTTATTTTTCTATTCTGACCACATTGATGCCTGTGGCGTTAATTCTTTATTTGTTTGAGAAGAAAAATATTATACAGACTCGTTACAAGTTCTTGGAAGTTGTAGCTGCGTTTGTAATCCCCGTCATCTTATCAGCAATTATTAATCTTGATTTTTCGCTTACTTATCTTTTCAGAGTTATATTAATCATAGCAGGTTTTATGTTTGCAAGGAAGATAAGGATTGAGAATTTCCTACAAGTATTTGAGATTGCCATTTATTATATAGCAATATATAGCGTTGCTATTTATATTATAAGTAGAATTTTTCCCGCTGTTTTGAACATATTCCCTCCCATATATAACACAAATGATTTACATTATTACAATGCCATTTTCTGCGTTATACCTTCTTTCTTTAGTGGAGACTGGTATGATAGGTTATGGGGCCCTTTTCGAGAACCTGGCGTGTTCCAGATGTACCTAAATATGGCACTATTGTTTTATATCCATTTGTATAAAAAATTATCTATTAGCCGTGCAGTAGTTTATGTTGTTGCAATCATCCTTACACAATCAACGACAGGTTATATTGTTTTATCTTTTAATTTGCTGTTTTATGTTTTTTATGTGTTAAGGCGGTTTTCTTTTCAAAGTTGTATTATAGTGGCCTTGTTATGTGGAGGTTTTATTTGGGTGTATGGTAATTCTACTTTATTATTGACAGAAGGAAATGTTTTCTATAAATTAACAGACGAAGGTATTGATGCGTCTATGGCTCGAATAGCTTCAATATGGGGTAATATTGAGATTTTTGGTCATAATCCGATTACGGGAGTTGGATATTCAAATATGAAAGAAATGTTTTCATCATACGCTGTATCTAATTATGGTGTGCGAAGTATAGATAATACAAATACAATATTATATCAGTTCGCATCTTTAGGTGTTGTATATGGTGGCCTTTTTCTATTTTCCTTTATCTCATTTTTTAAAAGAATGGGCAATAACATCATAACCGTACTCTTTAGTGTAACAGGAGCATTGCTATCTTTTATGGGGGAAGATTTAACAGGAAATATTCTTATTTATATAATTTTGGGTTATGGGATGCAGTATTATTTGGTGGCGCCCAAAAAGAAGATAGAATCCAATGTGTAAGATCGCAGAAAGGAGTGTATTATATGAATGTAAAAAGAGATCGTGGTGACAACGCATTGGCATACAAGATGGATGCCGAGAATAATTATCCGAAAATTCTGTTAATAACAACGGAAGATATATTTAAAACGCAGACATCGGTATCGTTGACAATTAAAAGTTTTATAAGCGGATGGCCTGAGGATCGAATAATACAAGTTGTTGCTGAGGATTTTAATGGTCGGGATACTGGGCAAATAGACGAGAGAACTTTCGTGGTTGGACATAATTCACTTTTTATAGGCAGATATTTTGGAAGAACCAGGAAAAGCGTGACCCAATTACATAACCCGATAAAAGGTAAGGGGAAGAAATTATCGCTAAAATCATTAATTAAACTGTTTGGCACTGCGCTGTATAAATCTTTGCCTTACGAGATTGATAACGATCTCGTGCAATTCATTAAGAACCATAATCCCGATGTTATATACACTTTGTTGACACCTTCGCGTGTAAATTTTCTTACTTTCAAACTGTCTACGAAGTTTAGAATCCCCATTTTACCGCATATATTTGATGACTGGCAGAATGTATATTTAAAAAACTCTATAGTAGAAAAACCATTTGCAGCTCTGTTTTACTCTAATTTGAATAAAATTATCGGTGGGAGTTCTTTCACATTGTGTATTAGCGAAATGATGTGTCGCGAATACAAATGCGTTTTCCCTCAAGGGACATTTAAACCATTAATGCATTCGGTGAGAGACCTGTCTATAAGTAAGTCCAGCTATGCACTAGATAGGGTTCTGGTTTATTCTGGATCAATGTATTTAGGCCGAGAAAAGAGCCTACTGTATTTATGTGAAGCGATAAAGATGCATAATGACGACATCAAACTGGATATATATTGTCCTAAAAATCAGTGGAATGAGATTTCAGGTGCTTTTGAAAGATTCCCTTTCGTGAGATTTAAAGGATTGGTTCTACAGGAGGAATTGTTTAAGAGAATAGGTGATGCTTTCGCAATGGTGTTTGTTGAATCATTGGACGCATCTTTCCTTCCTTATACTAAGCTTTCTATGTCAACAAAAATACCCGAATATCTATCTTCTGGTAAACCTATTATTGCCATAGGTAATTCTTCTCAGTGCAGTATCGATTATCTTAAGTTAAATAATGCAGCATATGTTGTTACGCAAGAAGATAATATTAATCAAGTATATACCGATTTTCTGTTAGAAAAGAATAAAGACGTAATAATAAAAAATGCCCGGAACCTCTTTTTAACAAACCATGAAAAGAGTAGCCAAAAGAATAAATTCAGGCAAATTGTAAATATGGTTATTTCTAAATAAAAGTTAGATTCATTATAATGATAAAGGTTTCTTGGATTACTCCTTCACCATTTGTTGATGTGGATCTACCAATCATCAACGAACTTCAGAAAGAAGTCAAAATATACTGGCAAATAGTTATTGGCGCTGAGCTAAGTGATGACATGAAAGGCTATATAGAGAGTCATTTGGCCAAAACCGATAATCTGACATACGAATATGTAAAAGTTCCGTATCGACCGTATGATATAAGAACATTTTTCGCTTATGTCCGGATTTTGAAGAAAGCCAAAGAAGCCACTCCTGATTTATACTATACCTCTATGAATACGGCTCCTTTTGTCCCGTGGTTCTATAGAATTTACTTGCCAATCAAAAAAGTGGTTGCGGCCTGCCATAATGTCTCTACGCCCAAGGGGGCTAACCGTGAAAGATACAACAGAATCTTCACAGACTTGTACTTGAGAACATTCAAGAATATACAGGTGTTCTCTGAATCTCAACGTGATGTACTGTATGAAAAGTTTCCTTCAAAAAATGTACTGCTTGCTCCACTGGCCATCAAAGACTATGGCGAGCCTACTGTTCCGGTACGAGTGTTTGATGATAAAAACATCGTCTTTCTCTTTTTCGGTATCATCTCACCCTATAAACGGGTTGACTTGTTGATCGATGCAGCCCAAAACTTATATGAGCGGGGGTATCGCAATTTCAAAGTTAAGATAGCGGGGAATTGCAAAACCTGGGGTCATTATGCATCTCTTATCAAATATCCAGAACTGTTTGAATTGAGAATAGAAAGAATCCCGAATGATGAGGTTGCAAATCTCTTTGCATCCAGTGATTACTTTGTGATGCCATATCAAGACATTGCACAGAGTGGCGCAATAACGGTAGCCTATCGGTATAATCTTCCTATACTGGTTAGTGACCTTCATCAGTTTATGCCTTTTGGAGAAAATGAGAAGACAGGATTCTTTTTCGAGTCACAGAATGTAGCAGATCTTGAAGAGAAAATGAGATTAATGATAGACGGTGGTCATAATCTTCATTCGAAGCTTAAGAACGGGTTGTCTAAGTTTGTTGAGGAAAGATATTCCACGATAGCCATAGCAAATAAATATAAGGTCTTTTTTGAAGAACTGATAAAATGAATAGACCAGTATTAGCAGATAGATATCACTGTACCGGCTGCCTGGCATGTATAGATGTCTGTCCGGTCGGTGCTCTCAGCAAAAGGTATGATGATGATTGTTGTCTGACCTATCAGGTGAATGACGATGCGTGCATTCACTGTGGGCTTTGTGAGAAAACATGTCCCTCGGTGTCGGGTTACCGATATGGAGATGATAAAATAAAGGATTCTCAACTATTTGTGGGGTGGACTTCCGACGCCATATTGAGGAAGAAATCTTCGTCAGGGGGGATATTTGCTGCACTGGCTAAGGTTGTCATTGAGAACGGAGGAGCCGCCGTCGGTGCTTCTTTGTCAGGCTATACAATCAACCATATAGTTATTGACAAGGTCGAAGATATTTGCAAGCTCCAAGGGTCAAAATACGCTCAGAGTGTCACACTTGGAATTTACAAACAGACGCGCGAGCTGTTGAAGCAGGGGAGAACGGTCTTGTTCTCCGGTCTGGGATGCCAAGTTGCAGGACTGTTGAGCTTCCTTGGTGATAAGTTCGACAAGAGCAATCTCCTCACGGTTGATTTGGTATGCGGTGGTGTCCCTTCAAGTTTTTTGGTTCAGCAGTTTGAGCGAGAGTGCAAAGAGGAATATCCGGCAATTCATTATTTTCGCAGAAAGCAGACTTATGAATTTGCTGTCGAAGATAAAACAGGCCAAAACCATGTGATTCCGCTATCTGAAAAACCGTTGCCCTTGTGTGGCTTCTATACGGAGCTTGCAAACCGCTACTCTTGTTATGACTGTCAGTTTGCCTATGTTCATCGTAAGGCAGATATGACGATAGCAGATTTCTGGGGGGATGATAAATATCCCGGGCAACATCAGCAAGGGGTTTCTGCAATAGTGGTCCATTCTGCGAAAGGCCTAGAATGGGTCAAGAGAGCAGAAGTAGAGTTTCACGATGCAGACTGGAGAACATTCCTTACGCATAATCACCGTATGGTCGATGGCTATAATGGTAATGGAAAGTCTGAAGCAAGAAAGAACCTTGCAAATGCGATAGCTAACTATGACCGTTTCAGCTTCCTTTGCACCTATGCCAACTATGCAACAATAAAACGCCCTATGACTTGGGTGAAAAAGATTTGGAGATATGCTAAGGGCAGGATGCAAAAGAATACTCATATCGAAAAGATAAACAAAGTATTAAGCCAGTTATGAAAATAGCACTGATAACTTACCACTACTCAAACAACCACGGTGCAGTGATGCAGTCTTATGCATTATGCCGTTTCTTACGAGAAGAAGGGCACGATGTGGAGGTAATAGACATCCGACAGGCAGAAGGAACGAATCTGAATATCTTTGGACGAGTAATAAAAAAGCTTCTAGTGGATTATCGTATAAGACGCAATCAGAAGCGGTATTTCCCGCCTTTGACTAAACGGTATATGTGTGTGGACGAGCTTCGGGCCAATCCGCCTGAGGCAGATTGTTATATGGTGGGGAGCGATCAAGTGTGGAATCCTAACATTAGTGGCAATTTGAGGATGGCTTACTTTCTGGATTTCGGTAACGACAAGACTAAGCGGGCATCATACGCATCGAGTTTTGGACTTTCAGAGTGGCCACTAAAAGAAGAGAAGACCATTCAAGAGATTTCAGCCTGTCTGCATCGCTTCAATGCACTTTCGGTAAGGGAAAAAGAAGGTCAGGAAATCTGCAAGAATGTGTTTGGTGTGAATGCTGATATAGTGCTTGACCCCACATTCCTTAATGAATCCTATCCCGAATTCGTCAAGAGGTCAAAGCAACAGAACATCCTTGTGTGCTATAAAATTAACAAAACGAATGATTTTTGGCAATATACTCCGCAACTGGCCAATCGTTTAGGAATGCCGGTGACGATTCTCAACTATAACTATCCGAAAAAAGGATACCGTTACTGTTTTCCACCTTCAGTCAATACTTGGATGAAAAAGATGGCGTCGGCTGGATTCATTCTTACTGACTCCTTTCATGGTGTTGCATTCAGCATTATCAACAAGAAACAGTTTGTAGCTATCCTGAACCATAATGGTCGTGATTCACGCTTGATTAATCTTATTACATCTCTTGGTCTGGAAGATAGAATGTTTGATAGTGTGGGTGAAGCGCTTAAAGCTGAGCCCTGGAAAAAAGCTATTGATTATGATACAGTGCAACCCAAGCTTGATAGACTACGTGAACATTCAATCTCATTTTTACGTCACGCATTGAAATTAAACTCATAGAGCAATGAAGATCTCCCGTAAGCTCAAAGACAACCGCTTCCTTCGAGGATTTTACTGTTTATGGAGTCGTATTTTCGGCGGACTTAAACGTAGTCAGTTTGGCTATATTGCTGATAGTGTGATACTTACCCAACCCCTGGTGCGGTGGTGAATAAGGATGTGCCTCCATATAGCATCGTGGGTGGTGTCCCGGCCAAAGTCATCAAGTTTTATTGGACGAAAGAGCAGATTCTGGAGCACGAAAGCAAACTCTATCCTGAGGCTGAACGGATGAGCGAAGAAGAATTTGAAGAAGTATTCAATACATATACTAAATGAAAGTATTATTAGTATCACCTTATAGTGAAAAACTTGTAGGTGGAATAATTAACTGGACAAAATATATTATCAATTATCATCGTGAGAATGGTGGTGATGTTAATCTCACGTTGCTCAATAATGAGAATGCAACGCAGGTATTTGGAGCGACAAACCCAGTCAAGCGACTATTCGCCGGATTGTCCAATTATCTGCCTGTAGTGCGACAGTTTAAAGAACAAGTCGCCAATGAACATTATGATGTCGCCCATATCTGCACGAGCGGTTCGTTTGGGCTGATTCGCGATTTATTGATAGTGAAGGCAGCAAAGAAGAGAGGTGTAAAGACTATTGCACACACACATTTTGGCCGCATCCCACAGGTGTTGAACTCAAGAGGATGGGAGACTATTCTGTTGAAGAGGCTGTTGAGGCGTGTTGATTGTGTGGCCGTGATGGATGGTTTTTCATTGAAGGCGCTTAAAGATCACGGTTATAATAATGTTCGGTTCGTTCCCAATCCATTGTCGGCAGACGTTAAAAAGATAATAGACGGTATTGGAGACTTGGAAAGAGAATCTCGAAAGATTGTGTATGCCGGACATGTCCTGCCATCCAAGGGCTTGAAGGAGTTGGTTGAGGCGTGCCGTGAAATTGATCAAATTAAGTTGGAGATTCTTGGAAAAGTATCTGACGAAAGTTTTAGAGAACAACTTTATCAGATTGGTGGAGATGACTCAAAGAGTTGGCTCGACATTCCAGGTAACAAGCCATTCGAGGAAGTGATAAAGGAAATGAAGAGTTGTGGCATTTTCGTCCTTCCATCTTATTCAGAAGGATTCCCCAATGTCATTCTTGAAAGTATGGCTTGCGGATGTCTGATTGTGGCAACTTCGGTAGGCGCTATTCCAGAGATGCTGGATATAGAAAGTGAGAATCCATGTGGTGTTTGTGTTCCTGTCAAGAGTGTTGAAGAACTGCGGAATGCTCTTGTCGATTTGTTGGGTAACCAGATGAAGGCCACCGCACTGGGAGCGAACGCACGCAAACGCGTCAATGAACAATATGCTATGCCAAAGGTATGGGAACAATTGGTGGTAGTGTGGAGGACTGTTTAAGATATAATCTGCTATGCCATTAAATCCTAAATCTACTCGTGCCTATGTGGATGGTTATGTAGCAAAAGCATTAGCCAATCAAGTGTACGATTATCCGAATTTCTTCTTGGGTCTAAAATTGAATGTGTTTAGGCATATCCAGAATTTGAAGTTGCAGTTTAAACATCCCATATCGGTCATCTCAGGATCGAACCGATCTGGGAAAACTACAGCCTTGATGGCTATCGCCTGTAGTCACTTTAACTTTAAACGGCCCAATGTGTCAAACGGAAATCTGGAGAGGGCTACTTGGAGCAGTGTCGTGAGGTTTACTTCGCAGGATGTCCAAGGTCGCGCTTGGTCGTATCAGGTGAAATACAGGATAGGCAATCAGACTCATACAAATATGGGGTCGAAGAATGCAGCCTCTAACAAATGGAGTGGCGTTGCAAAGAAAAGTGGACAGATAGGTAGACCATCCGCAGGGCATCCCAATGGTGGAAGGACGGTTATCTTTATAGACTTGAACAGGATTAGTCCTTACAGGCACTTACCGAAGTCATTTTACGATAAATCTCGTGGTCTTCCTGGGATGGCATTTGCAGCACAGGCAAAGGTGAATGAGTATCTGTCGTATATCCTAGAGGATGTTTATAATGTGGAACAGATAGCACCGGCTGCTGATAGTAAGATTTTCAAGTTTACGACGATTTCCAGCTATTCAAGCTATAATACAGCATCGGGTGAAGATGTTCTTGTATGTATGTTGTGCCAAATTTTGGATTCGCCTGCCAATTCCCTTGTTCTAATAGACGAAATCGAAGTAGGTCTGCACCCAAAGATACAACGTCGCTTGATGGATGTGCTGTATTTTATCTCAAAAGACGAGCACAAACAGTTTATTTTGACCTCTCATTCTTATGCGATTATAGACTCTGTTCCCAAAGATTCAAGATTATTTATTGACAACAGAGCTGGAAGTTTCCGTTCCCTGCCAAGGCTTTCAACCTATGAGACATTGACGCGGATGGATAGCGAAGCTTTCCCTGTGGCAAGTGTCTATGTGGAAGATGATATTTCAGAAATGATTGTCAAAAAAGCAATAGGCGAATTGACTGTTGCAAATTTAGGATTTAGCAAACTGCTGAAAGTTGTACCCGTTGGTTCGGCAGATAAGACTTACCGCTATTTCGAAAGACGAAAGGCTTTACATCAGTTTGAGGATAAAACGCCAACGCCTGCCTGTGTGCTTGATGGTGATATGGAAGGGAAAGTTGATCGAAATGGTAATGTGATGTATCCAAACCAGGACGGGCTATTCTTCCATTATTATAACGTAGCCCCTGAAAAAATGCTTCTGGGATTATACCTCGCCATCAATCCAAATGCCAACTTACAATATCACTATGACAATTCAGATCCACACTGCTTGATGGAGAAGATGGTTGATGAAGGATTGGCAATAGATAAAACCAGAGCTTTTGAATTATGTTTTACTGCATATAGGAATGATGTCGGCGGTGGCGCTCATTTCGAGTCATTGAAGCAATTTTTATTTAGAATTGTTCAATAATGTATATTAGTCGCCTATGAAATTATTCTCAAGACTTTTCTTAATTCTTCTGACCATTCTAGTGGTGGGTGTGGTGCTGCTGGTAGTGGTGCCTTCGGCCTCGGTGATGAGCAGGGTGGCTACGGGTCTGGTGACGGGTTCGTTCGTGGGCATCATTACGGCATTGACCAACTACTTTCACCTCAGACAGTCCTATTTTGAGAAACTGGCGCAGTTCGTCACGGACGTCTCTCACTCTTTGGAGCACGATTATGCTCATGCCAAGGCAAGGAATATGTTCATCAGTGAGATGTCGAAGCCGCAGATGATAGAATATGCGGCAGAGCACGAGACGGTGGAAGACAAAATGAAGGAGGTCGACGCGATGAAGGAGAGATACGAGAGTCTTGTGACGAAGTTCGACTTTGAGGCGTATGTGCCGTTAATCCCTTTCGCCAATAAGAAACTGAGGGATACGCTGGACGGGTTGGATTCATTTGTTGGATTCAATGTGAGACATTTGTACGGCGAGTATCAGATGTGCTATGATTTCGCGCTCTTATCGGCCGATGTTACGAAGGAGGAGCAGGAGATTGCCATCGGTGATCCTGATGAGTTTTATGAACTTGCCGTTCAGAATAATGTGGACTACAGAGATTTGCTGGCATATTATCTGAATAAGCTGAAGGAGTATGACAGGCAGCTGTTGCAGTATGCACGTCGCTATACACCGAAAATGTACTGCGAACTGTTGGCGGACACTGCTATGCTTATCGAAGAACATCTGAATGGTGTGGATATCCGCGATGTCATAAATGAGAGGTGCGAGGAGGAACGATAACCTTAACCTTCGCTCGGCCCAAAGGGACGCTTGCAAGGCAAGAACCTTAACGACAACGACGTAAGGGTTAAATGAATGTAAATCTTGTGAAGGAATGCAATAAATGTGGACGGGATTCGTTATCTTTGCAAGATAAAAATACGAAAGGAATTGCATGAATAGTTTGAATATACATAATTTTGGACCGATACGCGAGGTGAACCTGAACTTTGGTGACCTCACGGTGCTGATTGGTGCACAGGCCAGCGGAAAGAGCCTTTGTCTGCAACTGCTCAAGCTGTTGATGGACAAGAAGTATGTTACCGCCACGATGGATAAATATAACTATGTCATAGCCAAGAATCCTGATAATATTCTTAATTTCTACTTCGGAGAGGGACTGTCGAAACTGTGGACTGACAAAACAGAAATCTACGACGGACATAATGTTTTGAAGAAAAACGGTTTGCTGGGTAAGGGGGATGCCAACGCGAAGGAGCAACTGTTCTATATACCTGCCCAGCGCATTATCAGCATTGCTGACGGACGCCCGAAGAATTTTATGGAATATGACTCGTCCACACCGTTTGTGCTCCGCCAGTTCAGCGAAACACTGCGTATGTTTTTCCAATACGGACTGAACGGAAGCAAGGTGGTATTCCCTCTGGGCTACAGGTTGAAGAGCGGAGTGAAGACTTCGTTGCAAGGCAGCATCTTTCATAACGGCAAGGTGACGATAGACGATAGTTCGGGGCAGAAGAAAATGCAACTGTCTGTAGGCGACATGAATATACCGTTTATGGCGTGGAGTGCGGGACAGAAGGAATTTATGCCATTGCTGATGGCTTTCTATTGCCTCTCGGGGCCACCACAGAACGTGATTGACAGAAGGCAGTACCGATATGTTGTTTTGGAGGAGCCGGAAATGGGCTTGCACCCACAGGCTATACAGTCTGTCCTGTTGCAGACGATTGAACTGGTTCAGAATGGATATAAAGTGATTCTATCCACACATTCGCAGGTGTTGCTTGAGTTTGCGTGGGCGTTTAACGTCATCAAGAATAGCGATGCGACAGCCATGCAGAAGAAGAAAATGCTGTTGAAGATTTTCGGTGTGGAGCGATATGAGAGTATCAGTGGAATGCTGGATGGCTTCTTTGAAAAGAGTATCAGCACGTACTATTTCACAGACAAAGGGAATGGAGTGACGGCAATGGATATATCGTCGCTGGACGTGACGAGTGATGATGTGGATATTGCAGCCTGGGGTGGGTTGTCACAGTTCTCTGACCGGACATCTGAGATTGTATCACAGGTAATCAATGGCGAATATGAATAGCTTTGAGAAGGCTGTGGCGGCGGTGCCGGATGTGGCGGGAGGCTATTGTCAGGGATTGGCGGCTTTAGGTTCGGATTCCAGATATGTGACTGTGGGGAATACTCGAAACATTGACGGGAGTGTGGACATCGACACTTGTACGAAGACGTTGTACCCAGATGCAAACAGATGGGATTATGCCATATCGTATGCCGGAAAGGCATATTTCATGGAGATTCATCCTGCAACAGGCGGGATGGTGAAGGAGATGGAGGCAAAACTTGCTTGGCTGAAACTGTGGTTGAAGCAAAAAGCGAAACCGCTGGAAGCATATCCGGCTGGTTCGCCGCGTTTTAGTTGGGTCCACTCAGGCAAGTGTGGGCTGTCGAAGACATCTACAGAATATCGTAGGGCTGCCTTGATGGGGTTGATTCCCAGAAAAGATTTACGGTTAGGGAAGTGACACTATTGGTTCATAGTTTATCGTTGAGTAAGCAGTCATTCAGGTCTGGCCGTGACATTTATTTTTCAATTTGGCATAATGCCAATATATACGGTCATTTTAAGGAGTGAATGACTGCTTACCCAGAAACAGCCTATTATATAGGAGTTGATTTGCTCATATCATTACTGTATTGACACTCCATCTGGGAGTAATCACACAGGATTCTTCTATCTTTAATTAATTTGTAATTATCATAGCACTTGATATTGGTCACTCCGTAAGGATGTGACCCTCTATTGATTTGTCAAGATTATAGTTGTTTTCTTATGTATAAACATTTCTTAAAGCGGGTGCTGGATTTCTGCATCTCGCTATTAGCACTAATCGTCATCAGCCCGATATTGCTGGTGATAACCATCTGGCTGCACTTTGTGAACAAAAAGGGGAGCCTCACCCCCAACCCCTCTCCAAAGGGCGAGGGGAGTAATTGGTTACAGCGGTGGTTACAACCTGTGATATTCACACAGGAACGGCCGGGGAAGGATGCGAAGATATTCAAGGTGATAAAGTTCAAGACGATGACGGACGAGCGGGATGCAGAGGGAAATCTGTTGCCGGACGAACAGCGGCTGACGAAAGTCGGGAAGTTCGTACGTTCGACATCGATTGATGAGTTGCCGCAGCTCATCAATGTGCTGAAGGGCGATATGGCACTGATAGGGCCTCGTCCGCTACTGCCGCAGTATCTGCCGTTGTATTCACCGGAGCAGGCTCGCAGGCACGAGGTGAGGCCGGGCATCAGCGGCTGGGCACAGTGTCACGGGCGCAATGCTATCAGCTGGACGGAGAAGTTCAAACTGGATGTGTGGTATGTGGATCATGTGAGTCTGATGACGGACTTGAAAGTGATCTGGATTACCATCATGAAAGTAATTAAGCGGGCGGACATCAATGAGGCAGGACAGGCTACAATGGAACCTTTTAACGGACATAATTAAAATAATATGGATATAAGAAAATGGTTGAGGTCGAGCGATCTCGTGTCGAGAGTTTATTACGGATTGCAGATAGACTCCCTTCAAGTCCTTTTAGGATTTGGCCATTATAAGAGGGCTTGTGAGGCTGCTATTGAGAAATTCGATAGTGGGGGGGTAATAGGTTGATAATCAAAGACTTGAAAAGGGCTTATTTGCAATGCAAGGCATACCCTGAAGAGTATTTCCTGCTGGATTTGGCACATGCTGATAAGAAGAAACGCAGGTCGTTTGTGACAGATAAATTTATGTATATGACTTTGGGCAGGATAGTCGGAAGAAAAAAACATGATGAAGAGATAGAGGACAAATGGGGGTTCTATCAGTTGGCTAAAGACTTTTTCAAACGAGATGCCGTAAGAGTACAAAGTTTTTCGGATTGGGAAGTATTTCGGACAATGGCGCTAAAGGTAAAGCATCTGATATGTAAGCCGAATGACAAGGCACTTGGGTCAGGTATTTTTGCGGCAGACGTGAAGGATGAAGAGGATGCACGAGAGTTGTTCAATAACTTAAACAACCAAGGTGGTACGTGGATTATAGAGGAAAGGATTGTGCAAGATGACAGAATGGCTCAATGGAATGAGTCAAGTGTTAATTCTGTGCGAGTGCTATCTTTTTTAAATGCGGATGGGTTCTACATCATTACTCCATTTTTGAGAACCGGCCGATGCGGTTCTGTTGTGGATAATGCAGGAGCTGGTGGCGTTTTTGCCAATGTGGATTACAAGACAGGAATTGTGGAAAGTGATGGTATAGACGAAAGAGGGCGGTATTACGCAGCTCATCCTGATTCGAAAGCGAAATTCAGAGGATGGCAGATACCACAGTGGGAAGAACTGTTGAAAACCGTTGAGGAAATTCATAAAACGGTTATGCCGGGGCATCCTTATATCGGATGGGATTTTGCTCTGTCCAAAAATAAAGGGTGGAGTGTGATTGAGGCTAACTGGGGACAGTTTGTTAATCAATATATCGATAAGCGGGGAAGAAGAGAAGAGTTTCTCCGCTATGTGAAAGCAAAACCTTATAAAAAACGATGAAGGATATTGTAATATTCGGAGCAGGGGGCCTCGGTCGTGAGGTGGCCTGCTTGATTAAGCGTATTAACGCAGTACAACCGGAGTGGAATCTGTTGGGGTTCTACGACGATGGCGTTGAGATAGGTGTGAGAAATGAGTATGGCGCAGTGCTGGGCAATGTGCAGGATTTAGTCGCACGCGACAAAGAGGTTGCAGTAGCCATTGCTATAGGGTCACCCAAGACAGTGAAGATGATTGTGGAAAAACTGACGAAAAACAAGAGCCTGCAGTTTCCCAACCTGATTTCACCAGATTTCAGCATCTCCGACCCCGACAACTACAATATGGGTTATGGAAATATTATCCAGCGCAATTGCACCATTTCCTGCAACGTGCATCTGGGAAATTTCAATATACTGAACACTGGGATTGGACTTGGTCACGACGCAAAAGTGGGTGACTATAATTCCTTTATGCCTGCCGTCAAAATATCGGGTGAAGTAACCATGGGGGACTGCAACTTCTTCGGAGTGGGCTCCATCGTGCTACAACAATTGAAAGTGGGCAACGGCATCAAACTTGGAGCAGGCAGTGTGCTGATGCGCAATGCTAAAGATGACATACTATATCTGGGAAATCCAGCAAAAAAAATAGTAATAGAATAATATTTTTTAATTAATTACAACATGAAAAAATTCATTGAACTGTTTGCAGAAGCAATCGAAAGAGAAGACGAAATCAAGATGGAAGACAACTTCCGTGATTACGACGAGTGGAGTTCTATCGCATACCTGTCGGTCATCGCTATGATGGACGAGGAATATGACACACAGATAGAGCAGGCTGACTTCAAGAAACTCCGTACAGTGCAGGATCTGTACAATGCTTGCACGAATAAGTAAGGGAGAGAATGGCATACATACAATTTGAAGGCGTTGGCATCACGGCGATGTCAGCTGCCGTACCTAAACGTGTCGTCAAGAACCGCGAGTACACCGAGGTGTTCAGCGCAGAGGAGGCTAACGAGATAGTCGATAAGACTGGTATCGAGGAGCGTCGCTTTTCAGATGCTGAAACATGTTCTTCAGACCTCTGCTTTGCCGCTGCTGAAAAACTGATTGCAGATAACCATATAAACAAGGAAGAGATTGATCTGCTGGTGTTCATTTCTCAGACTCCTGACTACAGAATGCCTGCAACTTCTTGTACTTTGCAGCATCGTCTGGGACTTTCTAATTCTACCATAGCCTTTGACATTACACTGGGCTGTTCCGCATTTATGTACGGACTCTCGGTGGTATATGGTATGATGGAGCGTAGCGGATTGCGCAAGGCATTACTCCTTGATGGTGAAACACGTTCGAAGGTGTATTCTCCCCGTGACCGCAGAAGTGCTTTCCTGTTCGGCGATGGAGGTGTGGCCGCTCTGATTGAGCGTGACCCGAAGTTTGGGAAGAGCACCTTCTCGATGAACTCCGATGGCTCCCGTGCCGACCTGATTATGATACCTGCCGGAGGTTATCGCAAGATGAGTTCAGCAGAGACGGTCGTGGAAAAGGTCATCGACGAGTATGGCAATATGCGTAGCGAGGAGCAGGGCTATATGCGTGGTGGCGATGTGTTCAACTTCGTTATTCGCGAGATTCCTCGTGACATCAAGAATACAGTGGCATACGCAGGGAAGGAAATGGACGGGTTTGACTATGTGGTATTCCACCAGGCAAACAACTTCATCAACAGCTATATTGCCAAGAAGATGAAGCTGGACACTACGAAGATTCCTTCCACCATTGCCAAGTTTGGTAATACCTCGTCTGTGTCTGTGCCGCTTACGATTGTGAGCGAGCTGCAAGGCAAACTGGACGGGAAGAAAGAACTCCTTCTTACCGCCTTTGGGGTCGGTATGACTTGGGCAACAGGCGTGGTGCCGTTTGTGGATTGTAAAATCAGTGATATAGTTGAAGTAGAACATGGACAAGCCGTTTAATCCTTTTTCCCTTGAGGGGAAAGTAGTAGTTATATCAGGAGCTGCATCCGGCATCGCTCGTCAGTGCGCCATCAACTGTTCCAGGATGGGAGCAAAACTCATTCTTTTGGACCTGAATGAAGATGGTCTAAAAGAAACGATGGGTATGGTGGAAAGGCCCGACGAGCACTACTGGGCTGTGGTGAACCTGTTAGACTACGACAAGGTATCGGAGATTATCAAGGACGCAGTTGCAAAGGTGGGCCGTATCAATGGCCTGCTGAACTGCGCCGGTATCTCTACTACCAATCTATTTAAGCTTACGAAACCGGAAGAGTTGGATAAGTTCTTCCACGTGAATGTCTATACGGGCTATTTTCTGGCACAGGAGGTATGCAAAATGGGCAATCTGTCCAAAGAAGGAGGTAGCATTGTGTTCTTCTCGTCGGTGGCCGGTAGTTTCGGCGAGGTAGGAAAATCCACCTATGGAATGACGAAAGCTGCCTTGCTGAACCTGGCGAAACATTTGGCTTGCGAACTGGCGAGGAAGAATGTCCGTGTAAACTCCATCTCACCCGGGGCTATCTGTACGCCTATCAATATGAACTTGCCTCATATGAAAGACCCTGAGAAGCGGGCCGCCTTGGAGGCACAGCATCTGCTGGGACTGGGTGAAACGAGCGACATTGCCAATGCCTGTATTTACCTGCTGAGCGACGCATCACGCTGGGTGACTGGCACGAACTTGTTTGTGGACGGAGGTTTCTCTGTCAGGTAATGCTTAAAGTAGATTATATTACCAACAGGGTATTCAACTCCAGGACGTATATCCTCACATCAGAGGCGACGGATGGGGTGTGGCTGGTGGATTGTGGTGATGTAGATGTTGTATATGAGAGGATAGGAGAGAAAACAATAGAAGGAGTGCTGCTGACACATACGCATTCGGATCATATCTACGGATTGGAAACGCCAGTTGAACGTTTCCCAGAAGTGATGGTATTTACGAATGCGTATGGTACTGGGGCACTGAAATCACCAAAACTCAATATATCGCGGTATCATTCCGAGTATCCCAATATCGTCTTTGACAAGCCAGAAAATATCTGTTTGATAGGAGAAGGGATACGATTGATATGTTAGGTGACACAGTGACGGTGTATGAAACGACGGGACACGCCCCAAGCTGTTTGCGTTACCGGATTGCGGATTGGCTATTCACGGGTGATGCTTATATCCCCGGCGTGAAGGTGGTCACAAAGCTGCCTGGAGGCGATAGGGCTCTGGCTGCGGAATCAGTCGAGAAAATACTTCGCCTTGCAGAAGGCAAAACGATATGCCCCGGACACGGGGAGATGGTTTAACGATAAGCGTAAGATATGCAGAAAAGGAATCTGATATTTTTGACGATGGCCCGTATGACGGAAATCCGTCGTAGGGGAATCTATAATGACCTTTTGAGGAAATTCCAAAGCGAAGGGTGGAATATCTATGTGGTGACTCCTCACGAGCGTTCGTTGGGACTTCCAACAGAGTTGAAGGAAGATGGTGGCGTGCATTTCCTTGGTGTGAAGACCCTGAACCTCCAGAAAACGAATGCCATCGAGAAGGGTGTGGGGCAGGTGCTGGTGGAGAGCCAGTTCACTTCGGCTATCAAGAAGTACCTCTCGGACGTGAAGTTCGACCTGGTGCTGTATTCCACCCCGCCCATCACGTTCCCGAAGGTGATTGCCTACCTCAAACGGCAGAACCCGCAGGCGATGACGTACCTGCTGCTGAAGGATATATTCCCGCAGAATGCGGTGGACTTGGGTATGCTTCAGGGTATGCCCGTTCAAGGTTCATGGTTCAAGGTTCATGGTTGGGGTGCACGCGCCAAGTATCAACTATACAAATATTTCCGCAGGAAGGAGAAAAAACTGTATGCACTGAGCGATTATATCGGGTGTATGAGTCCGGCGAATGTGGAGTATGTCGTCCGGCACAACCCGGAGGTGGATCCGGCGAAGGTGGAAGTGGCGCCGAATTCGGTAGAATTATGTCACACAGAAATCACAGAGAGCACAGAAAGCACCTCAGTGCGGGAGAAGTACGGGTTGCCTACAGATAAGCCGATATTTATCTATGGGGGGAACCTGGGGAAGCCGCAGGGTATTGACTATCTGATTAAGTGCTTAGATGCGAACAATAATAGGACGGATTGCCACTTTGTGGTGGTGGGGACGGGAACTGAATACGACAAGCTCGATTCATGGTTCATGGTTCAGGATTCAGGGATGAATGTGACGGTGATGAAGGGGTTGCCCAAGGTGGAATATGATATGTTAGTGCGTTCTTGTGACGTGGGATTGATATTCCTGGATCACAGGTTTACGATACCGAATTATCCTTCAAGGTTGCTGAGTTATCTGGAATATAAGATGCCAGTGATTTGTGCTACGGATGTGAATACGGATATTGGAAGGATTGCGGAAGAGAATGGTTATGGCTACTGGTGCGAGAGCGTGAAGCCCGAAGGCTTTACGGCACTGGTGGACAAGATGTTGACATCGGACAGGAAAGCGATGGGAGAGAAAGGGTATGAGTTTTTGAAGGAGAATTATACTGTGGAGAATACGTACAATGCGATTATGAAGCATGTCTTTTAACGCTAACGTTAACCCTAACGCTAACAGACCCCCTCTAACTCCCCCTGTTTAGGGGGAGGACTTTTATCTCACACAGAAAGCAAGGAAATCATTGGTCGTCCTTACGTCCTCAAAAT
>ERZ842401.2162-NODE-2162-length-26689-cov-5.780581_pt1 | contig 26689 bp, 20 predicted proteins | sample MGYA00521270_ERZ842401 | MGnify/ENA primary metagenome ERZ842401 (study PRJEB31892, sample SAMEA3878208) | bioreactor metagenome | biome: Moose rumen | place: Sweden | collected 2011-10 | study: EMG produced TPA metagenomics assembly of the PRJEB12797 data set... | reverse complement strand
GGATTGACTGCGACATGACGGAGCAAATCGACGACACCAACCACTACTATGAGGCGCTGGACCAACTGGAGTGCCCCTCGGTCATGGAGGGTAAAATCACACTGGTCAAGCACTCGGCCCTGCCGGGATCCTTCCAGGGAACCCAGCCTTACAAGGATGCCGGGCAGCAAGTCTATAAGGCTGTCGAGGCCGAGGGTTACGCCATCGGCGTGGATACCAGCGGCACCTTGCTGTGGGGCGACGACACCACCGAGCACTTTGGCAGACCGCTGCTGATGATCCTCTCGGAGTGGGCAAGCCAGGAATATCTTGATTACCTCAAGAGCAAACACATCTCTTTTATCACCATCGGTCGTGAGAGCGAGATTGAAGATGTCGAGATGCCTGATGGCTTCAGCGGGGCCCGAATACCTGCCATCGACTTGAAGGCTGCAATGGCGGTATTGCACCGCGAGTTTGGTGTCGAGCGACTGGCGGTAGTCGGGGGCGGACACATCAACGGCTCGATGCTGGACCTGGGGTTGATTGACGAGGTGAGCATGATGTACGGCTACGGCATCGACGGCCGCGAGGGCATGGCAGCCGCCTTTGACGGCAGGCCCAAGAGCCGCGGCCCCGTGCGTCTGACCTTCAAGTCGGTCACCGAGCAGGACGGCATCGTGTGGATGCGCTATCTGGTAGGCCGCCAATGATACCCTACAGAGCCCACCATCACCCTCATGGCTGCAAATTGAGTTGATAACGGGCAAAAGTGTTGGGGAAAGGACCCACTTTCGCCTGTTATCGGGCATTTGACAGGTTGAGATAACAATAGATTCAGTTTTTTTATTAACAATGGATTGAGGATTCACGAAAAAGTTGTAAATTAGCGGTGAAATTGAATTTGCTTTGACGAGAATTCTATTAACTACTTAAATACTAACAATTTAACCATTTAGTTTTACAATGCAAGTAAAAGATCTGAATCCGCAGGCTGTGTGGTCCATCTTTGACGAGATCACCAAGGTGCCCCGTCCCTCGGGCAACGAAGAGGGTAAATTAGACAAGATCCGCGCATGGCTCGTGGACTTTGCCAAGAAGCACAATCTGGAGTACAAAATCGATAAGACAGGCAACGTGGCTATGTTCAAGCCCGCCGCTCCTGGCTATGAGAATGCCAAGGGCATCGTGCTGCAAGGTCACATGGATATGGTAGCCGAGAAAGGTCCCGGCTCGACCCACAACTTTGACACCGACCCCATCGAGACCATCGTTGATGGTGACTGGGTGCGCGCCAACAACACCACGCTGGGTGCCGACGATGGTATGGGCCTGGCCCTGGCTCTCGCCGCAATCACCGAGCCGACGCTGCAGTGCGGTCCCCTGGAGGTGCTTGCCACTGTTGACGAGGAGACCGGTCTGACCGGTGCCAGCAACATCGAGGCCGACATGCTCGTGGGCGACTACCTGCTCAACCTCGATGAGGAGGAAGACGCCACCATCACCATGGGCTGCGCCGGTGGCCTGGTGAGCATCTTCAAGTTCAACTACAAGCCCCAGGCCGCTCCCAAGGACCGCACCTACTTCGAGATCAAGTTTGAGCACTTCCATGGCGGTCACAGCGGTGCCGACATCCACCTGGGTTATGCCACCACGACCAAGTTGAGTTCCCGCCTGCTGTGGAACATCGGCGAGGAGATGGACTATGTACTGGCCAAGATTGACGCCGGTAACCTGCACAACGCCATCGCCCATGCCGCCACCCTCGTCATCGGTATCAAGCCCGAGGACAAGGAGAAACTGAGCGTCGTGCTCAACACCTTCATCGCCGAGGTGAAGAACGAGTACAAGCGCACCGAGCCCAAGATGGAAATCACCTGCCAGAGCGTTGACGCTCCCGAGACCATCATCGACACCGACACCGCCCGCCGCGTTGTCAATGCCGTCTATGCAGCACCTCACGGCATCGCTGCCATGAGCATGGAGGTTCCCGGCCTTGTTGAGACCTCGACCAACCTCGCCAGCGTGAAGATGCGCGAGGGCAACCAGATTGTCATCGAGATGTTCCACCGCTCGTCGCTCGAGAGCGGCAAGTATGACCTGACCCACAAGTGCGAGACCATCTTCCGCATGGCTGGTGCCGACGAAATCATCAGCGAAGGCGGCTATCAGGGTTGGGAGCCCATCAGCGACAGCCACCTGCTCACAGTTGCCACCGAGCAGTGGGAGAAACTCTTCGGCGTTCGTCCCAACGTACGCGCCATCCACGCCGGTCTGGAGTGCGGCCTGTTCCTCAAGGTGCGTCCCGACATGGAGATGATTTCCTTCGGTCCCACGCTGCAGGATGTACACTCGCCTGCCGAGCGTTGCCACATCCCCGCTGTGGACAAGGCCTGGAAGCAGGTACAAGCCGTCATCAAGGCCATTGCCGAGGAGAGCAAGTAAGTTAGACGTTATTGCTAACAACTTATAATCTATAAGATTAACAACAATGGATATTAAAGGAAAGATTATTCAGAAGATGGAGCCCGTGGGCGGCGTCTCCAAGGCTGGCAACCAGTGGAAAAAGCAGGAATATGTGCTCGAGACCTTAGACAGTTACCCCAAAAAGGTGAAGTTTGACTTCTTTGGCGACAGGGCCGACCAGTATCCCCTCGAGGTGGGTGATGTCATCACACTCAGTTATGACATCGAGAGCCGCGAGTTCAACGGGCGCTGGTATACCGACATCCGTGGTTTCAAGGCCGTGAAGGAGGATCCTAACATGGTTGCCGCCAACGCACCATATCCCCCTGCTGCCGGAGCACCTGCTCCCGCACCCGCTCCTGATGCCGGCATGGCAGCCCCTGCTCCCATGGACAACACGTTTGACCAGGCGAGCGCGGGAGATGACCTGCCCTTCTGATATTAAATCAAGTCCCTGAAGCAAAGCAACTTCAGGGACTTGAATTTAACCCGTGATCATTAAACCTTATCCTTCAAGTTCCGGGCACCACCGGAACTTGAATTTTATGTGCCCACGATCAGGCACTGGCCGTCGTGATACTGCAGGGTGACGACACCCATGCCATGCAGTGTGACAACCGTCTGCATCGCGCTCTCCTCGCTGATGTGCGCCAGGCGCATGTAGCCCTCCAGGGTGATACCCCCATGGATGCGCAAATAGTCGAGCAATACTTGTTCGCGCTCACTATAGGTGATGGTATCCTCGTCCTGAGCCCCTTTATCAACTGAGTTCTGCAGGATGCGCTCATGCAAGCGGCTGGCCAACACGTTCTCATCGGCCACACGATAGTAGATATGCCACACGCCATTATCGTCAGGCGCCTCGACTGGTTTATCGATTGCCTCAGCGATGTCGGCCTTAACAACCGACTTGCCATTGATGTTAAACACCTTGAAGGTCACATGCTGCTCGGGGCGGCAGTACATCTGTGCCGCCGTCTCGATCATATAGATTTCCTCATCGCTGCGCACACCGGCAATGTTGCCATTGTCCTTCACTCCGATGAGCAGGTGACCGCCGCTGTTGTTGGCAAAGGCGGCTATCGAACGGGCAATCTTACGGGCATCGGTAATCTGGTACTTGAAATCCTGATGCTCGTGCTCACCCTCGAGAATGAGATCCTGTATGTAATGGCTCTTCCTGGTTTTCATTTTTCACTGTTTTGCCCCACGCTAAGACGCTAAGGCGTTAAATATTTAATGGCATTAGCATTCTGATTAAACTACCCGAATTACGCGAATTTTTGAAATTCGTAAAAAAAGAATGCGGATGCCAATTAGTTTAATTCGCGTAATTCGTAGTTTATCTAGGGACGTCGATGCCAGGTTCCTGAGGGACAGGGGTGCCATCAAGCACGGCACGCAAGTAGGGTTCCAGTTTCTGGGCATACCACCAGAAGCCGATGTCGGTCAGGTGGATGCCGTCGACGGTGCCCTCGTTGTTGGGTCCGTAGAGGTCTTTGCAGGTAATATAGTATAGGTTATTGGGATTGTCGGCCTTGAGTTTCAGATAGTTCTTGTGGTACTCGTTATTCTTGGCGGGCAGATACTCGCTGTAGAAGGCGCTATACTTGGCATAACTGTACATCTGACCCTCGACCATGAAGATGGGCACCTCGGGGCGCAACGTGCGCAGGATGTTGACGAACCCATAGGTCACCGTGTCACACATGTCCTTGGTGCAGTTGGGGATGGGGTCGAGGATATAGGCCGCCACATCGGGAATGGAGGCCATGGCCTGTGCCATGCAGGAGTCCATCTTGCCCTCGCCGCTGAAGCCAAGGTTCACGCATTCCACATCCAGGTCACGCTGGATGATGCTCGTTGCTACCATGCCGGGACGGCAGGCACAGCCGCCTTGCAAGATGCTGGTGCCATAGAACACAAATTTCTTGCCCTCGCGCGGCGAGTCGAGCATGGGCTGCATGATGACAGCACTGCTGTCCACTCCGATTTCTATCCAGCGCACGCCGTCATACAGCGGCAGGTAGATCATGTACTCGTGCATCTTGCCGTCGAGGCGGTCCACATACACCTTGCTCTGGATGGAGTCCTGACGGGGACGGATGTCATTGTCGATGCGCACGGGGCGGTTGCAGTTCACGAACTGCCAACTCTCTGTGTCCTTGTCCCAGATGTAGAGGTCGGTACCCTTGATGCCCGTGTCGGCCATGTGCATCATGTGCATGTTGGTCAACAGATTGTAACGCACAGCGATGGCGGTCGAGTTGGTGGCAAAGCGGATGGCCTTGCCGCTGGTACACGAGGCGCGGTCCCACAGCGTTGGCCGCACGTTGCCATAGAACTCCAGGGGGATGCGTGACTTCAACGTGCGGTCAAAGGCCCAGTTGATCAGCCTGTAATGCATCGCATCGACATAGCGCAAAGTGTCCTTGTCGGTAAAATCCTGGCCTAACGCTACGCATGGCAACATCGCAATAACGAGCATCGTCAACCTGAATAGTCTGGAATGAGATCTCATAGCGGTAATATCTTGAAAATGGTGATTAATTACAGCACGTTGAGGAGTTTGAGGGCTTCCTGGCGGCCATTGTTGAGCAAGGTGGGATAATGGGCATCACTGTTGACCACAACCGGTGCATTGAAGCGCTTGAGCATGCCGAAGTACTTGAGGTTGGGATAGAAGCGGTTGCGCTGCAGCCAAGCCTTGGTGTTGACCTCGATGATGAGGTGATGGTCCATGATGTTCTCGAACAGGTCAATCACCAGTTTGTCATACCACGGCTCCTCGTCGATGCTATCCAGGTACTGACTGGCATTGAAGCCTATCTTGTCCATGTGCCCCACGATGTCAAAACCACCCTCGTCGACCATCGCCATCATCTGGGCAAAGAAGGTGCGCACGACATACTCGATATCGCCGTCAAAGTATTGCCCCATCCTCACCTTGAAGGCCTGGAACTTGCCGTCGATGTCAACCATGGTGCTGGAGTCATTGATGGCAGGGATGAAGTGCACCGACCCGATGCGGTAGTCCAGCGGCAACTGCTGAAAGTAGTCACTGGCAGGGCCGTCGCCCACACTCACATAGTCGATTTCCATCGAAGCATAGATGTTGATGCGGTCGCCATAGGCGCGACGCAACCTTTCCACCTCGTCGAGGTATTCCTGCACCCGCTCGCGGGGCATGTTCACGGGGCTCTCGACCGAGATGGGCGAGTGGGGCGTAAACCCCAGGTGGCTCATGCCCGAGTCTATCGCCTCTTTCACGAAGTCCTCCATCGGTGCATGGCCGTCACAGAACTGCGTGTGAGTGTGCAGGTTATACAGGTCGGTTTGCCGAGTTATCTGGATAATGTCTATCATGATGGTTAAAACATTTTAGCGATTTGTTCCATGGGGATGACCGTGATGATGGTCTTACCGTCGGGGGTGTAATTGGGTTCGGGCAACCGGAGCAAGTCGGCCATGAGGATTTCCATCTCCTCCTGCATGAGGGTGCGCCCTGCAGGAATGGCAGCCGAGCGTGCTACCGTCAAAGCCAGATGCTCGAGGATGCGTTTCTTTACAGGCACACCACCAGTATCGACCGACTCCAGAATCTGCTGCACCATTGCCGAGGCGTCGATGCCGTCGAGTCCGGCGGGGATAGCATTCACGGACCAATCATTGCCGCTCAAGGGCGACAGGCTGAAGCCCATTGTCTCCATTTCGGGCAAGAGTGCTTGCAGTGAGATGCATTGTGCCGCGCTCAGGTGGATAACCTCGGGAAAGAGGATGGTCTGTGATGACATATTGCCTGTGTTGATGCGTCCGATGTATCGGTCAAACAGGATGCGCACGTGTGCACGGTGCTGGTCCACGACCATCAGTCCCGAACGTGCTGGCGACAAGATATAACGTCCCTTGAGTTGCAGGTAGGCCGTCTGCACCTCGCCCAGCGGCAGGGTGGGCTCCTGTGTTGCGTCATTTTCTTGCTGGAGGGTCTCGGGCTGTTGCGACGCTGTCTGGTGTATCCCTTCGCGTTTCTTGCGTTCAAAGTTAGCAAACAATTCGTCCCAGTTGCTCATCGTCTGCCGTTGCTCGGCAGCATGGCGGCGTTGGTCCGGAGAACTCTCCTTGGGTTGTGATTTAAAGGGGTTATAGTGTGTGTCCATTTCGATTTCAGGACGGTGCACTTCCACATGGCCGCTATAGGCGGGAATGGCCGGGGCATCCTGCGTGTCAAAGTCGATTGCTGGCACTTCGCTGAAGCGTCCCAGAGTCTCCTTGACACCGGCAGCAAGGATTTGCCAAATGGGCATCTCGTCCTCGAACTTAATCTCGGTTTTGGTGGGATGGATGTTCACGTCGATAGATTGCGCATCGACGGTGAAGAGCAGGAAATAGTTGGGCTGCTCGCCCTCGGGGATGAGTTGCTCATAGGCCGACATCACCGCCTTGTGGAAGTAGGGGTGACGCATGAAACGGCCGTTGACGAACATGAACTGCAGCGCGTTGCGCTTACGGGCATTCTCGGGCTTGCCGATGTAGCCCTGCACCTTGACCAGCGATGTGTCGATTCCCACAGGCAATAACTGCTGGTCGATGCTGCTGCCCATGAGGGCCGCGATGCGCTGACGGAAGGTCCCCGCCGACAACTTGTACATCAGGTTGCCGTTGTGGGTGATTGTGAATTCCACCTCATGGTTGACCAAGGCCAGTTTCTCAAATTCCTTGACGATGTTGCTCAGTTCCACCTGATTGGTCTTGAGGAACTTGCGGCGTGCCGGGACGTTAAAGAACAGATTCTTGATCATGAAGTTGCTGCCCTCGGGGCACATGTCGGGCTCCTGGCTCTCGCACTGCGAGGCATTGATGAGCAGGCGCGTGCCCAACTGGCTGTCGTGACGGCGTGTGCGCAGTTCCACCTGCGAGATGGCAGCAATCGATGCCAACGCCTCGCCACGGAAACCCATCGTGTGCAGCGAGAACAGGTCCTCGGCACTGCGTATCTTGCTCGTGCTGTGACGCTCAAATGCCAGACGGGCATCGGTCTCGCTCATCCCCACCCCATCATCGATGATCTGGATGAGGGTGCGGCCGGCATCCTTGAGGATGATCTGGATGTGTGTCGCCTGGGCATCCACGGCATTCTCCACCAGTTCCTTGATGACGCTGGCAGGCCGCTGGATGACCTCACCGGCGGCTATCTGGTTGGCGACCGAGTCGGGCAACAGTTTTATCACATCACTCATGGCTCGTCACTGATTTGTTGGTTAGTGTTCATTGTTTCATTGATAGGTGCGGGAGGTTCGCTCACGGGGGCGGCCGTGCTTGTTGCCGCACCGCTGCCCGAGCGGCGGCGCGTGCCGCCCTCGATGGAGCGCATGACCTGCTTGAGTTCATCACTCACGTCGTAGATGTCGTCGGGCGACTTGGGCCGCAGCGCATCATACCACTGGAACTGGGGCAGGTACATGTCGGACTTCTTAGCCAGGAACAGCGGGGTCACCTTACCCGACACCTCGGGCCACATGGTGATGCGGTCCACCTCCTGCTTGGGCTTGAGGTTCAAGCGCATGTAACTGGACTCGGCATGCACCATCTTGTTATAGGTCGAATCATGCTCCTGCGGGAACATGATGACCTGCACATTGCCGTCCACATCAAGCTGGCGCAGCTCCTTGTTCTCAAAGCAGGCCTTCATCTTCTTGCCGCTCAACTGGTCGTAGTAGATCTCGCCCAAGTGCTCGGCCATGAAGCCGCCCGTGGGCAGCGTGGCCCAATCGGCTGTGCTATCGTTGAGGTGTATATTGATCTCGTCACCGAAAATCTGCCTTTCCAAGTTCCACACCACGGCATGACGGTACATGTTGATGATGGAGTCGGCCTCGCTGAGTTGCAGCGAGTCACAGATGCCCTGGATGTCGCTGCGGTAAAAGCGCACCTGGTTGAAGGCCCGCAGCACGCGCACCGAGTCATTGACCGAGTCGTTGACAACGTTATTGACGAGCGTGAGCAGTGTGTCAGCGTGCACGTAGATGGTATCCTGCTGCGAGAACTCTCGCGCACGGGCACGACCCGTGACGTAACTGTAGTGGGTGCTCTCGTCGTGATAACCGTAGTCGCCGTCCAGTATCACTTTGTTGGCAGGGTCGGTAATGACAACGTCACCCCTCGCCTCACCATAGTTGCGGTTGCGGTTATAGTAGACCGTGTCGCCCAGCAGCGTCTTGCCATCCTTGGTCGTAACGAGCGAGCGCTCATAGAGTGTCGCATCGTCGGCACTGGTGTTGTACCAGCCATTGGTCGTGTTAATGGTGTTGCTGTCACTCACGATGAGCGTCTCACTGGTAATGCGGGCGATGTGGCTCTGGGTGTTGTAGTCAAGCAGGTCGGTGAACATCTCGTAGCGGTCGTTGATCAAGTGCACGTTGCGCGAGAACTCGGCCTGCTTGGTGTCCAACTCATAGCGACCATAGTGCGACGACAGCTCGGTATTGTTGCGATTATCGACGATTGTCCCGCCATCAAAGTAGTAGCCCACGTTGGAGTTGATCTCATAGTCGAGCGCGTCGGTGAGCAGCGTAGTGCTGCGGTTCTCCAGACGCACGTTGTTGCGCAGCTCGGCCACTCCCTGGTCTCCATAGTAATGCAACACGTCGCTGTAGACCCACAGCGTGTCGCCCTGGGTCATGCGCACATTACCGAAGGCATCCAGCGAGCTGGTCTCAGCATAGAAGTATGCACTGTCGCAGAACATGAACATGTCACCACGACGAAACCGCACATTGCCCTTCAACACCTGATAGTCGGTGCTGATGGCCTCGTTGGCCGACAGGATGTCGGCATTCTCGAGAAACACCTTGTTCGACTGGTTGCGGTTGGCCTTGGGGATCTGGGGCGTGATGCGGCTCACCTTAGGGCCCTTGGCACCCTTGCGGGCGGCTTGCACCGGTTGCGGGTTGGTGGGAGCGGGTTTCCTTTGCAGGGTTGTGACACGGGGTCGGCTGCTGCGCACGGGGTTCTGTCCCCACACGACCGGCGAGAGCATCAACGCCATCACACAACACGCCATAACGGCGTGCCGGGTGTGGGTGCTAATCGTCAAGTACCACTTGCAGCGAGAATTCCTCATCGCGGTCAACAGCAGTTAAAAGCCTTAGTTCTTAGTGGCGTTCTTCTTGAGCCAGTCGTACTGGAAGTCGCAGTTGCGCCAGCCCTCCTCGATGTAGACGTAGACGCTCTTCTGCTTCTGGATCACCCAGTCGTGAATAATCTTCTCCTTGGCACTCATCTCACACATGTCCTTGATAATCATGTAGTCCTCGGCCAGGTCGGCCTTGTGGCCGTCGATGCGCTTCACAAGTTTCACGATAGCGACCTGCTCGCGCCGCGTCTTGGGGTTAATCATCACAAAGGGCTCGCTGATGTCGCCGGGCTGCATGGTGCTCACCTTCTTGCCCACCTCGGCAGGCAGGTCGGCCATCTCAAAGCGGCTGCTGTGGTTCTTCTCGTTGAGCATGTTGCCGTTGTTGTTGCGCGAGTCTTTGTCTTGTGAGATGTACAACGCCATCTCCTCGAACTGGTGCTTGCCGTCAACGATGTCGGTGCGCACCGAGTCCAGGCGTGTCAAGGCATCGGTCAGGTCCTTGTCGCTCACCTTGGGTCGCAGCAGGATGTGGCGCGTGTTGATGCGGTCGCCGCGCTTCTCGATGAGTTGTATGATGTGGTAACCGTCGTCGGTCTCGACGATGTTGGACACGCGCTTGTTGTCGTTGAGGTTGAATGCCGCCGTGGCATACTCAGGCAGGAGCACCGAGCGGCTCTGGAAACCCGTCTCACCGCCATAAACGGCCGTTGCCTGGTCGTCGCTGTAGAGGATGGCCAGCGTCGAGAATTCACGCTCGCCACTGTTGACCTGCTGTGCATAGTCGCGCAGGCGCGCCTTCACCTCGTCGATCTCCTGCTGCGGAATCACGGGGTTGATGGTGATGATCTGTGCCTCGACCTGCATGGGGATATAGGGCAGGGAGTCCTTCGACAGGCTGTTGTAATACTTGCGCACCTCGGCGGGCGTGGCTTTGACGTTCTTGGTGAGCTCGTTCTGCACCTGCTGTATGCAATATTGGTCGCTATAGACCTCGTTGAGCTTCTCGCGCAAGCGAGGCAGTGGCATGCGGAAGTATTCCTCCACCTTCTCCTTGGAGCCCAAGTTGGCAATGAAGAAATTGATGCGGCTCTCGACCTCGGCACTGATGCTGGACTGCTGCACCTCGACGGTGTCGATGCGGGCCTGGTCCAGGAAGAGCTTGTCCAAAGCCATCTTCTCGGGGATGACGCAGTAGGGGTTTCCGTCGATGGCTACCCGCTCATACAGCGCCTGCTGGTACTGTTCCTCGATGTCACTCTTGAAGATGGGCTCGTCACCGATGACCCATGCAACCTCCTCGGCCACATTGTTTTGCGCCATCATGGCCAGCGCGGCCATGGCAAGCATCAATACGTTAAAAATTCTCAGTTTCACGTCGATATGGTGTTTTAGTTGATTTCAAATTGCAAATTTCCCCATTTTTCCTGACGTGACAAAATCAATTCTCTTAATATTTCCCAAAAAGCACAGGAAATCCCCACCAACCGTTCAACACCAAAGACCATGAATACCCGAAAACCAAAATTTATGGTTAATTCACGGGCATTCATGGCCATTGGTGTTTATTATAATGATTTCTTGTTCTTGAAACTATTTATCTATTCCTCAACTAATAAAGAAGCCCACTCAGGAATGTCTGGAGTGTATTGCTTGAAAACTTTTCCGTCCACCATTCGATAGAGTAACCGAGGTAACTGATTGTCCATGGAATTATCATAGATATAGGCCCTATCCGCCAGCGTGATGGCTTTAGCAGCATTCAACAGAGACTTATAATATCTGGAGACAACCTTTGATATCGGGACCTCATGCCCTCCATTAAGGTATCGCTGCGCGATTCTCTTAACATTGATTGTCGGATCGGAAGTGCAAACATAGAAAAAACGGATAAAGAAGCCTGCCTTCTTTGCTTTTTGGAGAAAGTCTAACTTCTCGATAGACGAGAACACGGTTTCAAATACAAAATCCTGTTTTTTCTCGAGACACTCGTAGCGCAAACGCGTTGCCAGTTCTGCCGCTTGCAGCACTGCTTCGACTGAATTCCAATCGCCAAAACGGTCTTGGGCTATATTATCAGGGTTGATATATAGGCTATCGGCCGTCCATTCATCATTCAATAACTGGACCGTAGTGGTGGTCTTGCCCGAGCCATTGGGGCCCGCCACTACACAAAGAGTGGGTTTTCTATTTTCCATTAATTCAGACATTCCGAGACGACCTCCATGATTCAATCTCACTAGCCACCGACCGCAATCGCCTGTGCTTCTCCTGATCGGCTCTTTTACTTGATTCACGGGCTGCAGCAGCAATTTCCTTCATCAATGCGAACAACATCTCATCAGTAGGTTCGTCCTCAGATGTCAGCTTGTATTTTTTTATTTTATCCGTCATTGCAAAAATGGTCTTTGTTCTTGATGGCAAAATTACAAAATAATAATGATTTATATAAACAGATTTGTTGATTAAATGTAATGACCATGAATACCACAATTAAATATTTATGGTTAATTCACGGGCATTCATGGCCATTGGTGTTACACCTCAGTAGCGTTGTGGGCGTTATTTCTTGGGGGTCTTGGTGCGGTAGATGTCATCTTTCTTGACCTTGACAATGGTGCCATAGCGCGATAGAGCCTTGAGGTCAAGTTTCTTGAGGTTGCCGACGATCATCAACTGGTAGGGTTGTCCCTTGATGTGGCGGGCATAGAAGGCCTCGACATCGGCGCGCGTGAGTGAGGGCAACTGCTGCACCAGGGCCGTGTTGGGATCGGTAGTGTAACCCAGCCGTTCGGCCAGCGACACGATGACGGGCATGCCGCGGAAGGTGGGATAAGCGTTATTCACCTCGTTGAGCAGGCTCTGCCGCGCCACGTCCATGTTCTCGACATTGACGGGCATGTCGTTGATGAGCGAGTCGAGCAGTTCGATGGCCTGCATCGACTTGTCGGCCTGGGTGGCCACAAGCGAGAGGTAACCACAGGGCGTGGTGCTGCGTGCCAGTGTGGGCGTCAGCGTGACACCCTGCGAGGCATAGGCCATGGAGCGGAACTCCCTGACCTCCTGGAAGAGCACCGACGACATGCCGCCGCCATAGTACTCGCCCCACAACTGCAGGCAGGCCTTGTCACGGTCGCTCATGACCTGGGGAAGCGGGCGGTAGGTGCCGATAATCGTCTGGCGCGACGACGGCATGTCGAAGACGTAGACCGTGGGGGACTGAGGTGTCTCGAGCGCTATTTCCTGAGCAGGATTTTCTTGGGTACCAGACAGTTGTGGCAACAATTTCTTAATCACGTCTGCCGCCTGTGCGGCAGGCAGGGCACCCGTGTAGTTCACGTCGCAACGGCAAGCGTACAACTGCTTGAAGGAGTCAATCAGTTGCTCGTCCTTGACTTTCTTGAGTTCCTTGCTCGTCATGCGGGTGAGATAGTCTGAACGGTTACCACGCATCACCTTGCTGGCCAACGCCGTGAACACCTCGCGGCTCTCGTCCCAGAAGGACTTCTCGGATGGTCCTGCGGCGTCCTTGAGGTCGTCGAGTTTCTCCTTGTCGGTCTTGATGTTGCTCAAGAAATGGCTCAGCAACCGCAAGGTTTCCTCGAAGTGGGCATCCTTGCCCTGAACGACGATCATGGAGGACTGTTCGTCGGCAGTCATTTCCATCGTCGAGCCCAGTGCCTGCATGGCACCACCCAGCGCCTTGACGTCGAGCGAGTCGGTTCCCAGTTCGCCGACATAGCCCACGGCGGCCTCGAGCAGTTTGTCGTGCATCGTGCCCTTGTGGAAATTGATGAACAGCGAGAAGTTGTCATTTATCGGGTTGTGGCTGGAATACAGCACATTGCCGCCATTGAGCGGTGTCTTGACCACATCTTGGGCAAAGTCCACCAGACGGGGTGCGACTTCCTGTACTGGCAATTGCTCCAGACGGCGAGCAAACGCCGATTTGGCATCGCTGTTCTTGGGCCTGACAGGCGTGTACTCGGGCTTGGCAATCTGCTCGGCCTTGACGCGTCCGTTCTTCTTGTGGAAACGGAAGTAATTCTCGGTGAAATACTTGCGCGACACGGCGATGACATCATTGCGGGTTACATCGGCCACGCCCTGCTTGAGGCGCAGGTATTCGTCCCACGACACGCCGGCTGCCATGGCGGCAACCATCTCCTCGCTGCGCTTGGTGATGGACTCCAGCGACGACTCGTTGTCGCGCAGCATCATGAGTTTGACGGCCTTCAGCTGCTCGTCGGTGAAGCCGCCGTTGAGCAGTTTGTCGATCTGTTCCAGGCACAGGTTCTCGGCCGTCTTGACCTTACAAAACAGTTTGGGTACTACCATGACCATCACAGCACCCGTCTGATTGAAGGCAAGGTGCTCAGCCTGCGACAAATAGACGCGGTTCTTGTTGGTCAACTCGTCCAGCAGACCCGTCTTGTTGTCGTTGGAGAGCAGCCGCATGGCGACCTTGAGGGCCGGAGCGTCGGTCTCATAGTCGGTGGGACCGCGGAAAATCAACGCGCTCATGCCGATGATGGGCATGGGGAACAGCACCTTGTACTCAGGGCGGCCCTGAATGGGCGGAGCCACAATCTTGTCGCGCACGGGCTTCACGCCACGCTCCAGGCGGCCGAAGGTGCGCTCCAGCAGCGGCATCACCGTCACCGGGTCGATGTCGCCCGAGAGCACCAGGCCCATGTTGGAAGCCACATAATACTTCTTGTAGAAGGCCTCCATGTCCGACAGTTTGGGATTCTTCAAATTCTCGGTGCTGCCCACGATGGGATAAGCGTAGGGGGTGCCTTCAAACAGTTTGGCTGTGATCTGCTCGAGCAGCATCGCCGCCGGCTCGTCGGTATACATGTTCTTCTCCTCGTAGACCGTCTCCAGCTCACCCTGGAACAGGCGGAAGACGGGATGGATCAGGCGGTGACTGTTCAGTTCGCACCACTGCTCGATGAACTGCGAGGAGAACGTGTTGTGGTAGAAGGTGAAATCATAGGACGTGCCCGCATTCAGCCCCGAGCCTCCATACTTAGAGGTTAAGCGATTGAACTCGTTGGGGATGGCATATTGCGAGGCCTTGATATTCAACTGATTGATCTCATGCTGGATTTCCTTGCGACGAGCATCATCGGTGGTGCGAGCCAGCTCATCATACTTCATCGAGATGGAGTCGAGGAAGATTTTCTCGGCCTCATAGTCGACCGTTCCCAGCTCGTCGGTGCCCTTGAACATGATGTGTTCAAAGTAGTGTGCGATGCCCGTGTCGGGGCAATCGACCGCGCCGGCATTGACGACCACAGCACCAAACACCTTGGGCTGGCTGTGGTCCACATTGAGCCACACCTTCATGCCGTTGCCCAGCACATGCTCCTGCACCTGCAACGACTGCGGCTGAGCCATGGCGACCATTGTGACTGCCACACTCATGCATGCTATAAACAAGACTCTTTTCATAAACATAAGGATGATTAAGGGTTACACGTTATTCGGGGTTTGTTTTAAAGAGAAGCCTCGCATGAGTTGCACGATTCATGCGAGGCCTTATCAATTATCAGGCTATTGTTTACAGATGATTACTTCACCTGCTTGAGCACCTTCTTGTTGATCTTGGCAGGATACTTCTTGGCAAGTTCCTCTTTCCAGCGCTGTTCCAGCACATCCTGGTAATCGCTGGTTACTGCTCCACGCACGTCGGCCATCTCTTGGGGCTGGCTGATAACGCCGCCCTCAAGAATCATGAACTCGGGATAACCCATGCGGTCTGGCTTGTCGCCGGCATGGAATGCGAGGTAGTCGGCCAGGTTGTTCTCGCCACGTTTCACGACCATGCGCTCCATGCGGATGTCAGCACCATACTTGTTGTGCAGTGCCTCGGTCAAAGTGTCGGCACCGAGCTTAGCAACATCGGCCTTGACCAGGTCAAGGATGCTGTCGCTCTTGGCACTCAGGATGATACCCTTGAAGTGAGGCTCGTCCCACTTGTACTTGTCGTGGTTCAAGGCATAGTATTGTTCCAGGCCGACGGTGTCCTTGCTGGCAGCCTTCCACACGCGGCGGTTGCTGATCTCGAACAACAGCATGCCGTCACGGTACTCATTCAAGAGGTTGCGGTACTCTGGATTGACATTGACCAGCTCGCGAGCATGGTACTCGCTGAGCTTGGAAGAAGCCAGGCCATCGACTTGCGCCATGATGTACTGCTTGGCTCGCTCCATGTCGGGGATCACCGTCTTAGCGTTGAGCTGTGGCATGAGTGCCGAAACGGGTACTGACTGCTTGTCGCCGAAGGTGAACAACGGCAGGGTGCAGTCCTTGATGGACTGCGCCACAAACGTGGAGTCAAACTTGCCTGCACCAACCAGCGCGTTAGTGAGATATTTGTCCAACGCCGGATTGATGGCGAAGTTGTACTTGCTCTTGAGATCGGCCAGCTGCCGCTCCTGGATGAGGACAGCACGGTTGTCACGGCTGATGGCCATCTCGATGGCCTCGCGCATTTCGCTGAGGGCGGGCATGCCGTGAGCAAAACGCTTGACGATGTGGTAACCGAACTGCGATGCAAAAGGTTCGCTGATTTCGCCATCCTGCAGGCCGAAAGCCACGTCCTCGAAGGGTTTCACCATGCGGCCGCGGCCAAACCACCCCAGGTCACCGCCACGACGGGCACTGCCGTCCTGCGACTCGACCTTGGCCAACTCAGCAAAGTCGGCACCTGCCATGAGTAGGGCATAGACCGAGTCGATCTGTGCCTTGCACTGAGCCTTCTGCTCATCGGTGGCGTTCTTGGGGAAGAGCTTGAGGATGTGGGCTGCATGCACGTCCTCACGGTCACGCATGTCGTTCACGCGGATCATGTGCACACCGAACTGGGTCTTGAACGGCTTGGAGATCTGTCCAACAGGCGTGTTGTAGACCTCGTTCTCGAACTCATAGGGGAACATGCCCGAGCTGATGAAGCCATAGTGACCACGGTTGCGCTGCTTGGAGGGGTCGCTGGAATACTTTGCCACCAGTGTTTCCCACTCCTCACCCTGCAGGATGCAGTTGCGGATGCTGTCCATGCGAGCAAGCATCGCCTGAGTCTCGGCATCGGTGGCACCCACGGGTAACATGAAGTGGTCGATATCGATTTCCTTCTTGTAGCGGTCATAGGCCTCTTTCACCATCTGCCACTTGTAGGTGGTGTCCTCGGTCATATAGGGTGTTGCTAAATCCTTCTTGTAACCGTCAAACTCGCGGATAAACAATGTCGTGGTGTCGATGCCGGCGGCCTCGGCGTCGGCCACCTTCTGCTTGTAGAGTACAAAGCGGTCCACATACTGCTCGAGGGTCTCTTTCTCGACTTGCTGCTGATTGTTCTTGTGATAGAGGTACTCAAACTCCGAGAGCTTGATGTCTTTGCCGTTGATGGTCATGAGAACAGGGTCCTTATCCTTGGCGAAGGCGAGGACCACAGCACCCAACAGCAACGAAGAAATCAAAAGTTTCGCTTTCATCTTCTTAGGTTGGTTTGTAATCTTATATTTTAAGTTTTTTCATTTCTATTTACTAATGTATAACGCAAACGAGAGCGAAAAATTATATTCCGCTCTTGTTTTTTTGTTTTCATTGATAGGATAGCGATGTTTAGTTGCCCATCTCGCTGAGGAACTTGATGCGCACGAGGCGGATTTCCTCCTCGGTGTAGTCATCGCCCAGTTCCTGCATGGCGGTCTCGATGTCGTCGGTGTCGCTCTCCTTGAAGTAGTCAAAGATGTCCTCCTCGATGTCTGTGTCGATGGCCTCGTCGATATAGTAGGACACGTTGATCTTAGTGCCGCTATAGACGATGGCCTCCAACTCATCGAGCAGCTCGTCAAACTCCAGGTCCTTGCTCTCGGCCAGGGCGTCGAGGGGCACCTTGCGGTCGATGGCGGTGATGATCTCGACCTTGAGTTTGCTCTTGTTGGCGACGGTACGCACGCGCATGTCCTCGGGGCGCTCAATCTCGTTCTCGTCGACATATTTCTTGATGAGTTCGATGAATTCCTGGCCATAGCGCTTGGCCTTGCCGGGGCCCACACCGGGGATGTTCTGCAACTCGTCGAGGGTGATGGGATAGGTCGTTGCCATGGCATCGAGCGAGGGCTCCTGGAAGATGACATAGGTGGGCAGACCATGCTGCTTGGCTATCTTGCGGCGCAGGTCCTTGAGGATGCTGAAGAGCTGACTGTCGACGGCACCACTGCCGCCACCGCGCAGTTCCTCGTCGAGCATCTCGGTGTACTCGTTGTCCTCGACAATCCAGAATTTCTCGCGGCTCTTGAGGAACGCCTTGCCCTCCTTGGTCACCTTGATGACGCCATAGTTCTCGATGTCCTTGGCGAGATAGTCGGCAAAGACACCCTGCCTGATGACCGCCAGGAGGTATTTCTCGTCGCAATTCTCGGCACAGCCGAACATGTCAATCTCGTTGTGCTTGTAGCCTTGTATCTCGGGGGTGGCGTCGCCCATCATCACGTGGGCAATGTACTCGGGCTTGAAGCGCTCGCGCAACGCCAGGATGGTCTCGATGGCGGCGCGCAGGTCCTCGCTGGCCTCGACGCGTTTTTTGGGCTTGAGGCAGTTGTCGCAGTTGCCGCAGTTCTCCTGTTCGTAGGTCTCGCCAAAGTAGTGCAGCAGCGAGCGGCGGCGGCAGACCGACGACTCGGCATAGTCCTTGGTCTCGAGCAGCAACTGCTTGCCGATTTCCTGCTCGGCGATGGGCTTGCCCTGCATGAATTTCTCCAACTTGTCCAGGTCCTTGCGGGAATAGAAGGTGACGCACTTGCCCTCGCCTCCGTCACGGCCGGCGCGCCCCGTCTCCTGATAATAGCCCTCCAGGCTCTTCGGGATGTCATAGTGGATGACAAACCTCACGTCGGGCTTGTCGATGCCCATGCCAAAGGCGATAGTCGCCACAATCACATCAACGTCCTCACTCAGGAAGGCATCCTGGTTGGCGCTGCGCACGGCGCTCTCCATGCCAGCATGATAGGGCAAGGCCTTGATGTCGTTCAGCCGAAGCACCTCGGCCAGTTCCTCCACCTTCTTGCGGCTCAGGCAGTAGATGATGCCCGACTTGCCCTCGTTGGCCTTGATGAACTTGATGATCTCGCGGTCCACGTCCTTGGTCTTGGGCCTCACCTCATAGTAGAGGTTGGGGCGGTTGAACGAGGACTTGAACACAGCGGCATCTGTCATACCGAGGTTCTTTTGGATGTCATGCTGCACCTTGGGTGTCGCCGTCGCCGTCAGGGCGATGATGGGACGCTCGCCGATGCGGTTGATGATGGGGCGGATGTTGCGGTACTCGGGGCGGAAGTCGTGTCCCCACTCCGAGATACAGTGTGCCTCGTCGACGGCATAGAACGAGATGGTCACATCCTTGAGGAAGGCCACGTTCTCCTCCTTGGTCAACGACTCGGGAGCCACATACAGCAGCTTGGTGCGGCCACTGCGCACGTCCTTTTTCACCTCCTCGATGGCCTGTTTGGTCAGCGACGAGTTCATGAAGTGAGCGATGCCGTCTTCCTCGCTGTAACTGCGCATGGCATCCACTTGGTTTTTCATCAGGGCGATAAGTGGTGATATGACAATGGCGGTACCCTCCATGAGACGCGCTGGCAACTGGTAGCACAAGGACTTGCCGCCGCCGGTGGGCATGAGCACAAAGGTGTCGTGCTCGGCCAGCAGGTTCTCGATGATGGCCTCCTGGTTGCCCTTGAACGTCTCGAAACCGAAGTATTCCTTCAATGCCGATATCAACTGATTGTTTTTCGCCATATTTATCAGGTTTAGGGTTTTCAATGATTTCACAAATATACGGCTATTTTGTCAACTGCGCAAATATATTGTGAAAATTTATTTTTTTGCCTTCTTTTAGCGGCCTTTCTGCCAATCCAGCTCCACGACAAGGCGCTAAGCCGCTAAGTTTATTAAAAAATCATGAATGCTTAGCGTCTTAGCGCGCCTTAGCGCGAGGCGAGTTGTCAGTTCGAGGCCAGCAAGTCGTAGTTGGACTTGGAGAGTTGGCGCTCGGCGAACTCGCGGGTGAGCACATAGTGCTTCTTGCCCAGCGACGGCGCCTGGTACATGACGTCGATCATGATGGTCTCGAACAGGCTGCGCAGGCCACGGGCGCCCAACTTGTACTCTATCGACTTGTCCACGATGAAGGCCAGCACGTCGTCCTCGATGACGAGCTCCACGCCGTCCATCTCAAGCAGTTTCTTGTACTGCCGCACGATGGCGTTCTTGGGCTCGGTGAGGATGCGCAGCAGCGCGTCGCGGTCCAGCGGCTCCAGGTTAGTGAGGATGGGCAGGCGGCCGATGATCTCGGGAATCAGGCCGTAGCTGCGCAGGTCCTGCGGAGCCACAAAGTGCAGCAACTTGTCGCGGTCGGCCTTGCTCACGTGGTTGCCGGCACCATAGCCCACGACGTGGGTGTTAAGGCGCTGTGCAATCTTGCGCTCGATGCCCTCAAAGGCACCGCCGCAGATGAACAATATATTCTTGGTGTCGACGGCAATCATCTTCTGCTCGGGGTGTTTGCGGCCACCCTGGGGCGGCACGTTGACAACCGAGCCCTCGAGCAGCTTGAGCAGGCCCTGTTGCACGCCCTCGCCGCTCACGTCGCGCGTGATGGACGGGTTGTCACCCTTGCGCGCGATCTTGTCAATCTCGTCGATGAACACGATGCCGCGCTCGGCCTCCGCCACGTTGTAGTCACAGGCCGCCAACAGTCTGGTGAGCAGACTCTCGATGTCCTCGCCGACGTATCCGGCCTCGGTGAGCACGGTGGCATCCACGATGGCGAACGGCACCTTCAACATGCGTGCTATTGTCTTGGCCAGCAGGGTCTTGCCAGTGCCAGTCGGACCCACGATGATGATGTTGCTCTTCTCGATGTCGATGTCGTCACCACGCTTTTGGTTCAAGCGCTTGTAGTGGTTATAAACGGCCACCGACAGGTAGCGCTTGGCCGTCTCCTGGCCGATCACATACTGGTCCAGGTAGGCCTTGATTTCCTCGGGTTTGGGCAGTGAGTCCATATCGAGGTCAGTGAGCTGTGCCTTGGCCATCTGCTGCAGGTACTCGTGCGAGAGTTCGACGGCGCGCTCAGCGCAATCGTTGCAGATGCAACCGTTCATGCCCGGCAACATCAGCTCCACCTCGCGGTCACTGCGCCCACAGAAGCTGCAGTACAGCGTGGGGGTTTCTTTCTTTTTCGCCATGTCAATTGGACTTTATTCTGCCTTGCTGGCGGTTTTCTCACGCACCAGGACCTTGTCAATCATGCCATAGTTCAAGGCCTCGTCGGCTGTCATCCAGTAGTCACGGTCACTGTCGGCATACACCTTGTCATAGGGTTGACCCGAGTGGTCGCTGATGATGGTGTACAGTTCCTGCTTGAGTTTGAGGATCTCACGCGAGGTGATCTCGATGTCGGATGCCTGGCCCTGGATGCCTCCCATGGGCTGATGAATCATCACGCGGCTATGCTTGAGGGCAAAGCGCTTGTCTTTCTGTCCCGCAACGAGCAGCACGGCGGCCATCGAGGCGGCCATGCCGGTGCAGATGGTCGACACGTCGCTCTGGATGTACTGCATCGTGTCATAGATGCCCAGGCCGGCATACACCGAGCCGCCAGGGGAGTTGATGTAGAGCGAGATGTCCTTGCCGGGGTCGGAGCTGTCGAGGTAGAGCAGCTGGGCCTGGATGACATTGGCCGTGTAGTCGTCGACCTGGGTGCCCAGGAAGATGATGCGGTCCATCATCAGGCGCGAGAACACGTCGAGCTGAGTGACGTTCAACTTGCGCTCCTCCATGATGGTGGGCGAGATATAATTGTTAGAAACACCGGCTGCGAACTGGTCGAGTGCCAGCCCGTTCATGCCAAGATGATGCACAGCAAATTTTCTGAAATCGTTATCCATAAAAAGCGTATTAAAAAATTTTTGTTCAAAGATACTATTTTTTTCTCAACCCGCATGCATTTAGTGCCACTTTTTTATTGACATGTCTGTCATGCGGTCACTCTCGTCACATCAAAAACCGAGCCAACTGCCACCACGTGACAAAAATGCAGTGACTCAGCGTTGACTCAGGGGGACGGTTCTTCTGAGTCAACTGCAAAAAATGAGGAGGCGCACAAGTGTTGCGTCTCCTCACGTGGTGATTTCAAACGTTGCGGGGGGTTACTTCTCGTCCTTCTCGTAGAGCTTGCGGAAGTCCTCGACGCTGATGCTCTTCTCGTTGACCTTGACGGCCTCACGCACGGCGGCATAGAACTTGTTGTCGATGGCATGCTCGTGGATCATGTCACGGGCACGGTCGTCCTGCATGAAGCGCTCGGCCTGCTGGCGCACGAGGTCCTCAGGGGCATTGTAGATGCCATACTGCGACAGCTGTTGCTGGGCAAAGATAAAGGCAGCGGTGTCGATGTCCTCTTTCTCGACCTGGATGCCCAGCTCCTGTGCCAGGTGATCCTTGACGAGTTGCCAGCGCAACTGCTTGAACATGTTCTGAGCCTCTTCGTCGGTTACCTCGGTGTTCTCCTTCTCGTCCTGCTCGCGGCGCAGCTTGAGGAAGCGCTTGAGGAACTCCTCGGGCAGCGGCAGCTCACCGGCCTTGTCAGTGAGGATGCGCTGAGCATCGACGGTGAAGCGGTAGTTGCTCTCGGGCACGTTGGCACGGGCAATCATGTCCTTCATAGCCTCGCGGAAGGCTGCCTCATCCTTGACCTCGGTCTCGGTGCCAAGGACGCCCTTGAAGAACTCCTCATTCATCTCGGCATCCTGGTTGACCTTGATTTCCTCGATGGTCACGCGGAAGTCGCTGCGCACGTCGGCCTCGTTGCGGTCCACATTGAGCATGGCGGCCAGCTCGGCGATGTTGCCTCCGTTAGCCTTGTGGGGGTTGAAGACAAAGGTGTCACCCACCTTCACGCCGACAAACTTGGCGGCCTCGGCCTCGTCGCTCATGTAGCGGGGCGAGATCACGGTGCGCTCCACGCGGATACCGCCTTCCTTGTCATTGCCCTGCTCGTCGAGTTCGATCATCGAGCCACGCAGCATCGACTCCTTGTCGCTCACCTCGCCGTCGACGAGGGTGCCCAGGCGCTTGCGGTCGTGGGCAATGGCTTCGTCAACCATCTGGTCGGTAACCTCGATATTGTAATAAGGCACATTGATGCGCTTGTTGAGTTTCAACTCGATGGCGGGAGCAAGACCCAGGTCATACTTGAAGGCCATCTCCTCGTCGTTCATGATGTCCACCTTGGTGTCCTCGTTGGGCAGGGGCTCTCCCAGCACCTGCAGCTTGTTCTCACGGATGTAGTCATAGACGGCACGACCCACCATGCGGTCAACGACATCGGCGGTCACACTGGGTCCGTAATACTTCATGAGCAGCGACTTGGGGGCCTTGCCCGGGCGGAAGCCCTTGATCGGGTGACGCACGCCCATGGCGGCGACTTCCTTGTTCACGTCGCTGGCGAAATCTTCTCTCTTAAGATCAACGGTGAGTTTTCCGTTCACCGCATCAATCTGTTCAAAACTTACGTTCATTACTTGTTGTGTATTGTCTGTTAAATGTCTAATTCTCAAAAAACGGCTGCAAAGGTACTACTTTTAGCACATTACACAAAATTTACACACCACTTTTTTATAACGGCTAAAAAAAAGCGGCTCGCGCCGCTTCTTTTTTCTCACAATATCCACCTCTAAACTTTAAACTTCAAACTCTAAACTTCAAGTTGAGAAGTGAGAGGCACTTCACAACTTGATTCCCCATCACATCGTCAGGGCGATGTTGTGCTCCTCGGCCATGCGCCGCATGTTGATGATGGCATAGCGCATGCGTCCCAGCGCCGTGTTGATGCTCACGCCGGTGGTGTCGGCAATCTCCTTGAAACTCATGTTGCGGTAATAACGCATCACCAGAACCTCGCGCTGGTTGTCGGGCAGCTTCCTGATGAGGCGGCGCACGTCGCTATGGATCTGGTTCATCACCAGGGTGTCCTCAACGGTGATATCCGAGAATTCCTTGCGGTTCAGGATGTTCACGTCCTCGTCGTCGGTTGATTGCAGGTTCTCGTTTCTCACTTGCCTGAAGTAGTCAATAATCAGGTTGTGTGCTATGCGTGTAATCCATGCCGCAAAATGTCCCTTGTCGACATAGCGGCCTTGCCTGATGGTCATGATAGCCTTGACGAAGGTGTCCTGGAAGATGTCATCGGCCAGCTCCTCGTTTTTAACGGCGTGGAATATATACATGAAAAGTCGGTCCTTGTGTCGCTCCAGCAGCGCATCAAAGGCCTCGTTCTTGCCATCGACATATAGCGAGATCAACTGGTCATCGCTCTTGTCATTATAAATCCTCATTACTTATCTATTTTTGGTCAATAAAGAGTAATGTTTGTCGATAGGCAGATATGTATTTTAAAATATTTTGGTCATTAAAATGAATAAACTCAACGATGAAATCCATGAGATTTCGGGCTGCAAATTTAACTAAAATCTAAAAAACAACAACATTTTTTGAAAAAAAAGTGTGGGTTTTTGTACTAAAATCGCAGTTTTCCCGTTGTTTTCGCCCACTTTTCGGGCGACATCAGCGGCGGCGGCGACGGCGGTTGTTCCTCAGGCCAATCATCCAGCGTGCGAGCCTGAAGCCCAGCAGCACATAGTCGGCTGTCTTGAGACTCGACACGGTGCCGGGGCTGAACATGAGGGCGCGAAGGCCGTTGCTCTCGACGTTGCTCTTCATGTCGTCAAGGCTGTATTGCATGGTGGCTCGGCCCACCTCGCGCCTGACGAGTGCCTTGCCTCGCGCCATGCGCAACTCGTCGAGCGTCATGCCGCGCCAGTCCTGCGGTGCGTCCTGCGTGGCCACGGGCAACTGTGGTGCCGCTGTGCCTGGATTCACATTAATCTTGTCGTCGTTCATTTATCATCGGGTTTAAGGAACAACTTGCTCACAAAGCGGGCCACCGGGTCAACGATGAGCCGCTTCTTGAAGGCGAACACCACGAGCAGCAGCACCAGCAGGATACCCACGGCTATCAGATTTGCGCCCCATTCACATCCCAGGGCCGAAGCCAGCAGTGAAATGAGTGCTGAGAAGAGGTAAAATAGCGCAAAGGCACCGATGATGATCACCACGGCGATGAACGCTATGGCCGACAACAGCACAGCGAGCTTCTCGACCGCAGTGAGCTTAGTGTAGTCCCACTCGAGCGAGAAATACTTGCGCGCCTCGCTAAACAGTTTCTTATAGTCTATCTCGTTCATAACTTTTATTCAAACCCGCTGAAGCAGGATTGAAGTTTAAAGTTTAGATTTAGTGGACTGGAACACAACCGCTGGCAGGCGGTGTCATCACGGGGTGACACCACCTGTCATGGGTGTGAAATTTTGTCAGTCCTCGATCTGTGCGCTGATTTGCTTTACCAGCTGCTCCACCTCGTCGTCGCTGAAGTCGATGCCGTTCTTCTTGAGCATCTCCTTGATGCGGCTGCGCAGGTCAGAGCCCTTCTCGGGGGCGAAAAGGATAGCGGCCGAAGCACCCACCAGGGCACCGCCCAGGAATGCATATAATAAACTTAAGCCTTTCATTTTTTTACGATCTATTGTTTAACAGTTGATTAATCCAGTTTACCCTTAATTTCCTCGGCAATGTCGTCAACGAGGTTGTCCAGTTTGGAGCCTTTGAGTTTCACACCTTGCTCGCGCAGGGCATCGGCGATGCGCTTGCGGGTGTCGTCACCTTTCTCGGGAGCAAAGAGCAATCCCACTGCCGCGCCGGCGATTGCGCCGCCCACGACTGCCATAACGATGTTGATCGGTCTCATATCTTTTTACTGATAATTAAATAATTAATAATGTCTTAGTAATGTTTTATCAAGCAATTATCGTGCCAACGGGCAGGCTCAGCGCTTGATTTGGGCAATAAAATTACTCATTGTTTTCCATTCCGACAAACTTTTTGGCCAAAAAAGTTATTTTTCGCATCAATACCAACGTTGGCATCTGCATGAGGAGTAAAATGCTGGTGCGGAAAACGGGAGAGTCCGATTCACTGGGGAGGGTACTCTGAGGGCCACCATTTGGGCGTCATTCACACCGAACAAGCCCCATGTCTCTCTGCGGGAAGGACATGGGGCTTGTGGGATGATGTGATCGATAATGTTAGTGGTTCAAGATGTAAGCGATAAGCAAGGTGACATCGGCAACATCGATTGTGCTGTCGCCATTCATGTCGGCCACACCAAGGTCGATAGCAGAGCTATTGAGTACCACCTGAATTAACAGAGTCACGTCGGCCACATCAATGTTGCCGTCGCCGTTGATGTCGCCACGCTGGCTGGCATTCTTCGCGGTGAAGTAACCCGGGTTGCTCGGGCCGCCGTCGATGTGGGCGTAGGCAGCATCGATGTTGCTGGCATCATAGGTCGTACCTTTGCCACCCACCAGGCTGGTGCAGTTATAGAACATATTAGTGGAACTGGCCACAGCCGTGGTGCTCCAACCACTGCCCACATAGATGGTCCGCAGTTTATTGCTCTCCTCGAACATAGACTGCATATCTATCACCTTGGACGTATTGAAACTGCTCAAGTCAAGGCTCGTCAAACCAATGCATCTATAGAACATTTGAGTCATATATATCACCTTGGACGTGTTGAAGTGGCTCACATCAAGGCTTGTAAGCTTTCTACAGCCTAAGAACATCCATGCCATACTGGTCACCTCGCTGGTGTTCAGGTAATTCATGCCCGTGATGGATTCGAGGTTCGTCATGCTATCGAACCAATCACTGGTGCTCGTCGGACGGGCATTGGCGAACGAGGGGTCAAAGACCACCTGGGTCACATCTTGACAAGTGCCGTCGTTGTGCCAATCGGTAAAATTGGTGCCCGTGTTCAAGTCGTAGGTCGTGCCCGTGCGGGAGGCGCGCTGGTTATCGTAGTAGAACGTCAGCGTCGTGTTCGACGGCGTGTAGCAGGCATAGGGCACAGGCGCATTCTTGTCGGTGAAGTAGCCCGGGTTGCTCGTGCCGCCGTCGATGTGGGCATAGGTCTTGTCC
>ERZ842401.2161-NODE-2161-length-26696-cov-6.588904_pt1 | contig 26696 bp, 22 predicted proteins | sample MGYA00521270_ERZ842401 | MGnify/ENA primary metagenome ERZ842401 (study PRJEB31892, sample SAMEA3878208) | bioreactor metagenome | biome: Moose rumen | place: Sweden | collected 2011-10 | study: EMG produced TPA metagenomics assembly of the PRJEB12797 data set... | reverse complement strand
ACGACCCCGAGATTACAAATCACGTGCTCTGGCCAACTGAGCTAAAGAGGCTTTTCAAAGCAGCCGCTCTCGTTTCAGATTTACGACCTGTTGGAAAACGGCTGCAAAGTTACTACTTATTTTTGAATTACCAAAACTTTTGAGGAGTTTTTTTAGTAATTTCTTAATTTTTCCTTGAATTTCTGCAGTTGAGCCCTCATTGAGTCCACGCAGAGATCGATACTTTCTTCAAATGTGTCGCTCACCTTCTCTACCCTTAGCGTGCTTCCGGGAACAGCCACTTGCAGGCTGGCCTCCTTATTTTGTGCTGTAGCAGGCTTGACGACTTTCAATTGCACCTCTACTTTCTGAATATCTTCGTACGACTTTTCTAACTTGGCGACCTTCTTCTCGATGAACGCCTCTAACTTTTCGGTAGCGTCGAAGTGAATCGACTGAATCTTAATTTCCATAGTCTTCTCCTATTTTAAAAGTTAAACTATAAAGGTTATTCCATGCCCCTTGGATGGGCCTCTTTGTAAACTCGCTTTAACTGCTCGAAGGTGGTATGCGTATAGATCTCGGTGGTCATCAGGCTCTCATGTCCTAACAAGCGCCTCACGCTTTCCAACCCAGCCTCATGGTTGAGCAATGCCGTTGCGAAGGAGTGCCTCAGCACGTGCGGCGACCGTTTCTTCATCATGGTCACTTTCCCGAGCTGCTTTCGCACCTCGTTGTAGACCTGATCACCGGTCATCCTCTCGCCATGTTTGTCGAGCAGCAACGCTGACGATTGTCTCGGAACTTCTCTGTCACGCACTTCGATGTAGTCATGCAGTGCAGCTTCCAGTTCCTCCCCGAAGGGAATCAGGCGTTGTTTGTTGCGCTTACCCGTCACTTTCAATTGACGAGCGCTAAAGTCCACGTCCTTGTCATCGAGCCCCACCAATTCGCTTCGCCGGAGACCTGCTTCGTATAATAATAATAAAATGGTACGCGCACGTACATTATTATAATCTTTATCCCAGTCTTCCTGGTCGAGCAGTTCGTCCATTTCGCGTTCCCTCACATATTGGGGAAGCGGTTTTTCTTTTTTCGGCCCTTTCACACAATGCGCAGGATCCCGTGCAATGAGTTTCCGAGCCAAAGCGAACCGAAAGAATGACCTTAAGGCAGCTAAATCCGCATTCACGGATGTTGCTTTATCCCCCTTGTCCATCAGGACTTCCAGCCATCCTCTGATGATGTCCGAGTCTACAGTCTCCCAGCCGGCCCCCTCTTCTTTTCCCTTGAAGTACGTTTCGAAGTCTCTCAGACTCCTTTCATAGCGCTTCACGGTCAGTTCGCTTCTGTTCCGTTCATAGCGCAGGTAATCCAGAAACCGGTCAACCATTCAGAACGTTTTGCTTTTCGGCAACGAATTTACGGAAATTTTATGAAACTACCAAATTTTCCTCCGAAAATTTTACTCTTCGTTCGTGCGGAGCTGCTGTACGTAAACGGCGTGCTCCATCTTCAGGCGCTTCAGAACAGAGGGCTTGTCAAACTGCTGACGACGACGCAGCTCTTTCACAACACCAGTCTTTTCGAACTTTCTCTTAAATTTCTTGAGGGCCTTTTCGATGTTCTCGCCTTCTTTTACAGGTACAATAATCATTGTTTTTTGATTTTAAAAAATTAAATGGTTTAACATAAACACGCTCGCATGCGCAAGCGCACGCGAAAAACGCGGGTGCAAAATTACAACTTATTTAGGAAATGGCCAAGTTTTTAGGCACTTTTTCGCTAAAATGCCTTGTAAAGTCCTAAAAATCACCCTATTTCGTCTTATTTTGCCTCTTCATCCAGTGAAATCGTCACATTTTTCTTCCTGTATCCGCTGGAAGTGAAGATAGCCAGCAGTTCTCCTTGTTCGTCAGTTACCCTCACCTCACCGTAGGGCATCCTTGGGTGATTGACCACCTCTACGGCCTCGGCATAGACATATCCGCTGGCAGCCGAACGTATGAACGTGATGTTCGAACTGGTGGAGAACGTCAGCGTCAGGTGGCTGTTCACAGCAGCAGCGAAAGCCAGATCGGCCAGTGTGAACAATGCCCCACCCTGACAAACGCCGCCGCCATTGAGGTGTTCAGGCGTAATCAGCATCCTTGCACGGGCATATCCTTCTCTCGCTTCCAGCAGTTCCACGCCGGCATTCATGGCAAAACGGTCTTTCTTGAAAAAGTCTATCAGTGTCATTTCTTCATCAGTTTTTGCATTTCTGCGTGCAAAGATAACATTTTTAAATGATTTTTTCTTATCCATTTCAGTGTTTTAACGAATAACATCCCTCGTTTTCTCCATTTTGTGGTATCTTTGCACACTCATTTTAATTCTTTTTACCCCATGTGGATGATTGCATTCCTGTTGTTGCCTGTTTTGGGCATAGTGTACATTGGCTGGCATCTCTGGACGTTACTGCCCGTCTCTTCCCTTTGCCGAGTGCTGATCGTTGGCGGAATGGTTGCCTCGTTCCTTCTTCTTTTCTTAAACATCGGCCGCCTCATTGACCGCATGCCTTTATGGCTGGCGCGCTGGTCCTACGACATCGGCAGTTCGTCCATCTTCATTCTGCTCTATCTGGCCATCATCTTCATCGTGCTCGACTTAGGCCGGCTGGTGCATCTTGTTCCGCGCGAGTGGCTCTACCAGAACTTCTACACCTCTTCAATTCTGCTCACATTTCTTTTCATTGTCTTCCTGTTAGGCAACATTCACTATTACCACAAGGAACGGGTGGAGCTGACCTTTCAGACCGAGAAGCGCCTGTCTCGGCCCGTCAAGTTATTCATGGCCAGCGACTTGCACCTGGGCTATCATAATCCGCGCAAGGAACTCAGCCGATGGGTTGACATTATCAATGCCGAACAGCCCGACCTTGTGCTCATTGCCGGCGACATCATCGACATGAGCGTACGTCCGTTGCTCGAAGAGGACATGGCCAAAGAGTTGCGCCGCGTCAAAGCCCCTGTCTACGCCTGTCTGGGCAACCATGAATATTTCAGCCGCGAGCCCGATGCCCTTCGTTTCTTCCAAGAGTCTGGCATCCGTCTGCTCCGCGACAGCGCCGTCACCATTGGCGACCTCTGCGTCATTGGCCGCGACGACCGCACGAACCAGCAGCGGCAGTCCCTCGCAGCAATTACGCAGAAAGCCGACATGCAGAAGTTCACCATTCTGCTCGACCACCAACCCTATCATCTGGAGGAAGCCGAGCAGCAGGGCATCGACTTCCAGTTCAGCGGACACACCCACTATGGTCAGGTGTGGCCCATTTCTTGGATCACCGATGCCATCTACGAGTGTGCTTTTGGCCAGCACCAGCGCGGTCGCACGCGCTACTACGTCAGTTCCGGCCTCGGCATCTGGGGCGGCAAATACCGCATCGGCACCCGTTCAGAATATGTCGTGGCGACCATTCAGTCCGAATAAGCTACAGAAAATGCGCTATCTTAATGATTTTCTTTGCCGTTTCAAAAAAATCACATATTTTTGCAGCAGATTACTAACTTAACGATTCAATATGTATTACAAAAAACTACTATCATCTTTGCTGCTGTTTGCACTCCCATTGTGCATCACAGCCCAGGAATACTACGACCTCACTGAGTATTATCTGAAGAACGCCCTCTTCGACACCAATTTCGACTACACCGCCACGCAGACAGGCAACGTAGCCGAAGAGGTGCTCAGCATCGACGGTTGGACAGCTGCCCATACTGCCACTTACACGATCGCCGGCATCTATCAGATAGGCACGAAGAAGACCTACAACGGTGCTGCCATCCCTGCCACGAATGTCGACGGCACCACCGAGGGCGGTGTGCTGGCCTTGAGCACCGGCTGGGATCAGTCACTCATCTTCACGCAGACCGTGAAGCTGCCTGCAGGCAACTACAAGCTGGTGTCAGCCTATTATAACGGCGATGCATCAAAAACGGATGGCAGCAGCTTGCTTGGCTGGGTGCCCACCAGTGGTACAGTAACATCGAAAGTAACATCGTTCCCCGTAAAACAGTGGGTCACCGACACCCTGACCTTCACGCTTACCATTACCAAGGAAGGTAAGATTCGCATCGGCTTCAAGGGCGCAGCCGGTGCCTCAGCCAACTCAGCCAAAATAGCCGTCGACTACGTGAAGCTGCTGCGCGACACACCTTTTGGCGACAACGATCTTGCCGTCTACAAAACCAAATTGAGAACCCTCATCAGCACCGCCAACACGCAGTATGGCACAGGCCAGAAGCGCGGTGCTGCTCAGCTGAAGACCGTCATCGATCAGGCGCAGGCCGTCTACGACAGCGCCACGGCTAAGTTCGACGAGATTGATGCCGTCTACGACCAGCTGAACGAGGCCATCACCGTCTACAAGGCCTTGCAGACGGCCGACACCGCCCTGAAGAACAAGCTCACCACAGCCAACAATACCGCTTCCAATGCTACCGGCGAAGGCATCGATGCACTGCGCGAGGCTATTGCCCAGGCACAGGCTGTCTACGACAATGCCAATGCCACCGCTGAAGAGCTGAACAATGCAGCTACTGCACTGCAGGATGCCATCGATGCCTACAACTACGGCAACCCCACCGGTGCCATCCCCACCGTGGTCACTGACACGCGCTTCGTGCGTGGCTCTACATGGGCCTTCGGACGCATCAAGAGCGTCACAACCAATGGTGCCTCCATTAAGACACGCGGTTTCGTGTGCGCTGAGAATCCTGAGCCTACCATCAACGACATCCGATCGACAGGCACCATCAGCAGCAACGGTACTATCTACTGGCTGAAAGACCTGAAGCCTGGCACAAAGTACTACATGCGCGCCTATGCCATCACCAACGGCTATCAGGTGGCATACGGCGAGGCTATCAAGTTCTACACCGTGCCCAAGGGCAATGTCAGGTACACCTACAGCAACAACGGCGATGCAGCCACCAACACGCGCATCAACGAGGCACTGGAGAAAGCCTGCTACTACTTCAATAACATGACCAGCACCACGCGCGATTTCGACGTGGCCTATAGCCCCGGCACTCCAACGGCCGACTGCAACTACACCACCCGTCCGCACATGAACATCGGTGCCAACGTGTCGTATCAGAAGACGGGCACCATCATGCACGAGATGGAGCACGGTCTGGGCCTGCAGAACTACAGCACGCAGTGGTCAAAGAACAACCTGCGATCAGGCAATGGCACCGGCCAGTGGCTGGGCGACCGCGTGACCGAGGCACTCCACTTCTGGGACAACAACACCACGACGGTGCTCAATGGCGACAATATCCACATGTGGCCTTACGGTGTCAACGGTGCACAGGAGGATAACGGCACCGACATGCTCTACATTGCCAACGCCATGATCTGTCAGGCCTTGGGCGAAGACGGACTGGAGCATAACGAGACGCGCCATGCCGACCCCTACTACTCGCTCGACCAGGAAGACGACGTGAAGTTCTACATCAAGAACGAGTCGGAAGACCGCGGTCTCTACACCTCCTATCTCATCCCCACTTCCACCGGCACGCTGAAGTGGCGCGAGATGACGGCTGCCGAAGCTGCCGCCAACGACTCCACGGCTTGGTATTTCACGTTCACACCCAGCAACCAGTACTACCAGATTCGCAATGCTGCTACCGGACAGTACATCACCTACAGCAGCGGCATCAAGACGCTCAGCCGCACCACGCTGACCAACAACGACAACTGGCACCTGATGAAGGGCCGTGTCGATGTAGAAGGACAGCGCGGCTACTGGATCATCCATCCGGAATCCAACTGGACTCCCCACTGCCTGCAGGCCAATGCCAACGGTGCTACAGCGTCTGCCACTTTCAACATCGCCAACAGTGCCGTCACACAGCGCTGGCTCATCATGACATTGTCTGAAATGCAGGCCACCGAAGCCAAGGCCGTGGCCAACATGAAAAAGCAGGCCGACGACGTGCTGAAGCAAATCAAGGCCCTGCAGGCTGTTCCCCACGTAGAAGACATCGAGGGCATCGACGAAGTTACCGCCACCTCTATCCAGGGTCTGGAGGCTCGCATTGAGGCTGCAGCCTCTACCAGCGAGCTCCTCGCCATCATCGCCGAGGCACAGCAGACGGCCAACGGCTTCCTGCAGAACGTAACGCCCAGCTATGCAGCACAGCCCTTCGACCTCACTTATATGGTCAGCAATCCAGCACTGACGAGCGGCACCGACGGATGGTCGACAGCCGCCACCGTGAACTACGATTGCGCCGAGTTCTACCAGCAGACCTTCGACTTCAACCAGACGGTCAAGAACCTGCCTGCCGGCACCTACGCCGTGGCCGCACAGGGTTTCCAGCGCCCCGGCCCCTACGCCTCGGCAGCCTCGGTAGCCGTCAACGCCACCATCTATGCAGGCACTAAGACCGCCAAGCTGGCCCATATCAAGGACGACAGTCAGGCCACGAAGGTGGGCACCGGCAACGAGGTAACCATGAGCAGCCGCTACATTCCCGACGACATGCAAGCCGCAGCAGCCTACTTCAAGAAGGGCTACTACGAGAACCGCGTCTTCGGCACCGTAGCCGCCAACAACGGCTCGCTGAAGATGGGCATCAAGTCTACGTCGATGGGCTCGGGCTATTGGGTCATCTTCACCAATTTCCGTCTCTATTTCTACGGACAGATGAATGAAGAGACAGTCTTGGGCATCAACGAACTGAGCCCTGCCGCACGCCCCATCCCCAGCAGCATCTACACGCTCGACGGTCGCCGTCTGTCGCCCGATGCCCAGTTGCGTCCCGGCCTCTACATCATCGACGGTCGCAAGGTCATCGTCAGATAAGTATCAACAGTATTCAGAGTGTTGCTCCCAACCTTTCGGAGTAATGCTACCAGCCTTTCGGAGTGGTGCTCCCGAACTTTCGGAGCATCACTCCGAACGTTTTGGAGTATTACTACGGGACGCTCGGAGTGTTACTACGGGACTTTTGGAGTATTACTCCGCGACATTCGGAGAATTACTCCGCGACGTTCGGAGTTTTTCTCCCAAACAGAAATAAAATTTTGGGAGAAGTAAGCCGCTGACACGCAGACACTTGCATACTTTCAAACGAACTGCCTATTTCTTGACGCATCTTTATGATAAAACTAAAGCGCAAATATTTTGGTAAACCATATAAAGAAATTCTTTATTTTTTTGACAATTCAATTTTTTACGTTACCTTTGCACTACAAATGTTAATCAGAATTAATATTAATCACCATTTACATAATGAAGTTCTACGACAGAGAAGAGGAAATCAGTATTCTGAAAGAGAATGAGAAACAGGCCAGACAGAATGCAGTATTCACAGTACTTATGGGACGCCGGCGAGTAGGAAAAACCACGTTGGTAACATCGGCTTTAGATGATTGTGATTATGCTTATCTCTTTGTCTCGAAAGACAGCGAATCTGTATTGTGCCAGAAGTTCCAGCAAACGCTGGAAGAGCAATTAGGAATACGTGTCTATGGTGCCATCAGCCATTTTCGTGACTTGTTTGAGGTTATCATGAAAGAGTCGTTGAACCGACATTTCACTATTATTTTCGACGAGTTTCAGACACTCTACAAGGTTAACCCTGCCATTTTCAGCGAAATGCAAGATCTGTGGGACCGCTACCATCGGGAATCACATCTTTATCTAATAACGTCTGGCAGCATACAGTCACTGATGAAACGTATTTTCGAGGACGAGAACGAACCGTTGTATGGTCGTCCCTCCTCAAAAATGACATTACGTCCGTTCACCATCAGTGTCATCAAGCAGATATTCCACGACCATTATCCCAATTACAAAAACGAAGACCTACTTTGCCTCTATATGATCACAGGAGGTGTAGCTAAATATGTAGAGCTGTTGATGGATGCTGGCTGCTATACAAAGGAGAAGATGCTCAACTTTGTATGTCGCCAAGACTCCTATTTCCTCTCTGAGGGTAAAGATTTAATGAATCAGGAGTTCAGCGATGACAGTGCCACTTATTTCTCTATACTTCAGTTGATTGCAGGCGGTAAGAACACACGCTCGGATATTGATGGTGCCATGCAAAAAGACATGGGGGTCTACTTGCAAAACCTGGAAAAAAACTTCTTGATGGTAAAAAGGCTGAAGCCGCTACTCGCCAAGCCCAACAGCAAAGTGTCGGCCTACGAAATATCCGATCAGTTCCTGCGTTTTTGGTTCCGCTTTGTATGGCCTTATCAGTCGCTCGTTGAGCGCAGCCAGTTACAACCATTGCGACAGAATATAAGCCAAAACTATGAACAGTTTTCAGGCAGAACGCTTGAGCAATATTTTCAAGCGCAAGCAATAGAGACTGGACAATATACGGTGGTAGGTAATTGGTGGGATCGTAAGGGAGAAAATGAGATAGACATGATAGCTCTCAATGAATTCAATCACACTGGCATGGTTGCAGAAATTAAACGCAACCCGCGCAAAATCAGCCTCACCACTCTGCAAGACAAAGTCAACGTATTGCCATCCCAAAACTTTGGCGACTATACTCTCTCGCTACGCAGCCTCTCTATTGATGACATGTAGTCCAAAAGAACTTTATTCAATAGCGGCGGTGGCTTCACGGAGCCACTGCCGTTCTTCGTCGTTTAGCAGGGGTGACAGGCGGTCGTAGACCAGTTGGTGGTAGGCATTCAGCCAGTCTTTCTCGTCCTGTGTCAGCATACCGACATCAATGGGACGCTTGTCGATGGGACAGAGCGTGAGGGGTTCCAGACACAAGTAGTGCGGACGCTCACCAGCGGGTAATGAGAAAAAGTTGTCCTCTTCGGCAGGCACAATGAGCATGGTGTTCTCAATGCGTACACCGAAACGACCAGTGAGATAGATGCCAGGCTCGTTGGTGATGGTCATGCCGGCACGCAGGGGCTGGGGCTTCCACTCCATGCGGAACTGGTGAGGGCCTTCGTGAAAACTCAGATAAGAGCCCACGCCATGACCGGTGCCATGCAGGTAGTTCAGGCCCTCGCGCCACATATACTGACGGGCCAGCACGTCGAGCTGGGTGCCCGTGGTACGGTCGGGAAAGACGGCACGCGCCAAGGCGATATGACCTTTCAGAACAAGGGTATAGACATGACGCTCGTCGTCGGTCAAAGGACCAAGGGCGATGGTGCGCGTGATGTCGGTGGTGCCGTCTTGATACTGGGCACCACTGTCTAAAAGAAGCAGACCGCGGGGTTCCAAGGGAATGTCGGTCTCGGGCGTAGCCTCATAGTGAACGATGGCACCGTGGGCACCGTAGCCGGCAATGGTATCGAATGACAGGTCACGATAGAGCGACTGCTCAGCTCGCAGGGCCGTCAGACGGCGGTCGACACCCATCTCCGTGAAGTCATCCTCGCACCCCCGTACATCCGTACCTTTACATCCCCCTACCTCATCCAGCCATCTGAGGAAGCGCACCATCGCCACGCCGTCGCGCAACATGGCACGACGGTAGCCTTGAATCTCGGTTTCGTTCTTCATAATCTTCATGGCAGGCACAGGCGACGGCAGGCGAATGACATCTCGCACGGCAGCCTTCATCAGCGTATAGCTGGTCTCATTGGGATCCATCAGGATGGTCTGCTCAAAATAGTCTTTCAGTCCTTTCCGCACGTTCCCGTAGTCATCCACTTGGACACGGTTCTCTTCGAGATAGGTCTCTACCTCGGCAGTCAGTTTCGCACGGTCGACGTACAAGGTGACGGTGGTAGTAGAAATGAGCAGATAGCTGACGAAGACGGGCGTACAGTGCACATCGGTGCCACGCAGATTGAGCGTCCAAGCAATATCGTCGAGGACCGACATCAGCATACCGTCGGCATGCTGTTCGCGCAGGGCCTTGCGGATGCGCTGAATCTTTGACGAGCAGGTCTCGCCAGCATACTCCAAAGGCTGAATCTCGATTTTGTTCAAGGGAATGGAGGGTCGGTCGCGCCAGATGGTCTTCAAGGGGTCGAGATTGGTGCGCAGCGTGATGCCGCCCCGACGGCGAAGATCCTGAACAAGATCTTCAGCTTCGCTGGCAGACCATACCGTCCCGTCGATACCCACCTCAGGGCTATGGTGATCGCGTACTTCCGAACCAATCCACTCAGCGATGGTCGGCGTGCCCTCTATCTTCAGCCTCATCAACTGGAACTCGGTGTCTCGCAGCTGTTCCTCGGCCGCAAGGAAGTAGCGCGAGTCAGTCCACAGAGCGGCCCCCGTCATGGTGACCACCGCCGTGCCTGCCGAACCGTTGAAGCCACTAATCCACTCGCGGCCCTTCCAGTGGTCGGCCACGTATTCACTCTGGTGAGCATCGGTACTGGGGAAGATAAATGCACTCAAGTGCTCGCGCTGCATCAGCGAGCGCAGTTCGGTCAAACGCTGTTGTATGTTCATATCCATATCGCTTTTGTCATTTCCAGTTTGCAAAGATACACCTTTTTATATTAAATAACATTTTAATTCGGAACGAAATTAGCAAGTATCGCATTTTTTTTCTAATTTTGCGAGCAGAATTTTGAAAATAATCTTTAAATCGTAAACTATTATGACATTTTTAACTAACGAGAAACTAGTCATTGTGGGAGCCGGTGGCATGATCGGTTCTAACATGGTACAGAGTGTGCTGATGCTGGGTCTGACCCCCAACATCTGTTTGTATGATATCTATGAGCCCGGCGTGCATGGTGTATACGACGAAATGTGCCACTGCGCATTCCCTGGTGCCAACCTCAGCTACACCGTTGATGCCAAGGAGGCCTTCACGGGTGCCAAGTACATCATCTCCAGCGGCGGTGCTCCCCGTAAGGAAGGCATGACGCGCGAGGATCTGCTGAAAGGCAACTGCCAGATTGCAGCTGAGTTCGGCGAGAACATCAAGAAGTACTGCCCCGACGTAAAGCACGTGGTGGTGATCTTCAACCCCGCCGACGTGACCGCCCTGACCGCCCTGATCCACTCGGGCCTGAAGCCCAACCAGCTCACGTCGCTGGCCGCTCTCGACTCTACCCGTCTGCAGCAGCAGCTGGCCCAGGAGTTCGGCGTGCAGCAGGACAAGGTGACCCGTGCTTACACCTACGGTGGCCACGGCGAGCAGATGGCTGTCTTCGCCAGCAAGGCTCTCATCGACGGCAAGCCCCTCTCTGAGCTGCCTCTCTCGGCTGAGCGCTGGGCAGAGATCAAGAAGATGACCACACAGGGTGGCAGCAACATCATCAAGCTGCGCGGCCGCTCATCGTTCCAGAGCCCTGCCTACCAGGCTGTGAAGATGATTGAGGGTGCCATGGGTGGCGAGCCCTTCACATGGCCTGCTGGCTGCTACGTGAACTGCGACAAGTGTGGCTTTAAGAACGTGATGATGGCCATGCCTACCGTGATCGACAAGGACGGTGTGCACTTCACACAGCCCGAGGGAACTGCCGAGGAGATGGCTGCCCTGCAGGCCAGCTACGAGCACCTGCAGAAGATGCGCGACGAGATTATCTCGCTGGGTATCATTCCTGCCGTTGAGGATTGGGGCAAGGACAACGCCAACCTGTAAGGAAAAAGTTTTTCCAGAACTTCATAAAAATATCCGAATGCCAGCATGGTGTTCGGATATTTTTTTGTATTTTTGTGGCTGAAATGAAACGAATAGGATTCTTGATAATAGCCCTGCTGGCATTGGCCATAGGACAACTATGTAAACAGAGTGTGCCATCTGACTCTCTGCAGCCTGTCGGCCCCACGCCGACTTTGCCTGGCGCGCGACTACTACGTCATTGCGCTAAGGCACATTCTTCGTTAAGCAATATCTTTTGAAGACACAGACACACATTTTTTATTCAACATTTCTCAAAAGATATAACTTAAACAGATTATGGCAAGTTTTAAAAATCTGGAGATGGCTGCTGCCCTCTCCACCAATGAGCATATAGCTATCAAGAAAACATTGTTTGGCCTTTCGCAGAAGGCCGTGTACGAACCCACACAGAGCACGCTGAAGACAGATGTGTTCGAGTTCACCCCCGATCACGGCACCCAACTGGAGCATCTGTTGACCTTACCCACGGAGAAACTGATGCAGGAGGCACAGACCAAAGGACTGCCCAAGTCAACACCTGTGGGTCAGTACCGCTTAGAGGTCTGCATCTCAACCGACCGGAATTTTGCAGCCCTGCAACTGTTCCGTTTCTCCGAGTTCAGCTACAAGGTAGCCTCCAACCTGCTATTCTTTGAGGGCCAGGAAGCAAGTGCAATCAAGAGTTGCATTGAGAAATTGTAAAACCCGACATCACTGAGAACTATGTATTTCACTCTTATCCTACTGGCCGTGGGAGCCAGCATGTGCTTTGCTTCGCCATTCTCCACTCCGCCCAACGCACTGGTGATGCGCGCCGGACGGTATACGTTTATGGACTATGTAAAAGTGGGACTGCCTTTGCAGACCATCATGGGCATCGTAATGGTATTCGTGCTACCTCTGCTCTTCCCATTCTAAAAAAAGGGGGAACGGTTAGGAATCTACCCACAGGTTCCCCTCGAACGAATGAGTATAGGCATACTGGTTCTTGCGCTGCAACCTGTCGGCTAAAGCTTGCAAGCGGGCAAACTGCTCAACCTGAGTGGCTGAGAGTTTCCCACTTGCAAGTTTTTTCTTTGTGTATTTATACCAGTTCAGCATGTCGTGCTCTTCAAGCACATACTTTGAAGGACGGCGCTGGTGATTCTCCATGAAGTCCATAAACTGCTGAATATGCTGATTCCAGATTTCTTCTCGCGTCATAGTTATGTAGGAATTATTCTGTTGTTGTTTCTTGGGGAAGAATCACTACACCCGTCTGCTTCTTGCCGTCCATCATGATCTTCAGCGGACGGTCGAAGCGCACGTGGCGCACATGTTCGGTCTCGCTGACAGCTGGCATGGCATCGAGAATGTCCTTTTGGAACACGCCATCGCCCGTATAGGTATTGATGGTGAAATAGCCCACGCCAAAAGAGGTGAGGTTCTGGAAGAAGTGGGTGCCCTGCGAGGGGTCTACATGATAGTTCTTCAAGCCGGCCTCTACGATGACACGGGCGGCAGAGATATGTGGCCACTTCACAGGAATGCCCAACCAGTAGTCGCTCGAGCCCCATCGACCAGGCCCCACAAGCACATAGTTTTTGCCTTCGTCGAGGAAACGGCGGTTAATCTGTTCTATCTCAGAGGCAATCTGTGGGTTATTGGCTGCCGTGAAATTCTCGTCGGTCTTTACGTAGACCACATCGACCACGTCTTCTGAAATGCCGTGCCCTAGCGAGTTGTAGGAACGCAACAGGCAGTCGTCATCGGGTATCTTCTGCAAGTCTTCGTCGAGTACCTGCTTGGAGTCGACAATGGGACGTATCTGAAGGAGATAGAATGCCCCCCTGACAGACGAACCATCCCCCCCTCCTTCAGAGGGGTTGGGGGAGGCTCCCAGATTGCAGGCAAACTCTATCTCTACGGGGCGACGCATCTCTTCAGACCCCAACTTCTGCGACAGCTGCAACAACTCGGGCAAGGGGAACACGCCCTGCTGCAGTACACCGTCGAAGGAGATAATCTTGCGGCCACCCTCATAGAGGCCTGGACGGATAACTTGATCCATCGGGTCATAAGTCGAAGCGATGTAGTTCAGTGAGCCGTCCTGGTCGGCCTGCTTCACGCGAACCTTTTTTATATTAAAGCCGTCGTCAACCTTGAAGTCGTCGCCCACATGGCTCATGTCGAGTGCATAGAAGCGTGTCTGTGTATCGCGCAGGGCGGTCTCCATCTCGCTGGTCTGCAACACCTGATGGGGATGATAGGGCGAGACGCGCAGTGTCTGTCCACCGTCGACGATATACTTTCCAAGGCCTAATGCCAAGGATGCGATACCTTCCTCAGCCGTCTCGTCGCCAATGGGATAGTAGTTCAGCGAGCGCAGCACACCCGAGAACGAGGGATAGTAGAGATCGCCATAGTGCTGACCCACCACCTCTTGCAGAATGACCGCCATCTTTTCTTGGTCGATGACGTTCTGCGTAGCGGTCATATAGGCTTTCGAGTCACGATAGTAGACCGAAGCATAGACGCTCTTGATGGCACAGGCCAGCATGCGCAGCATTTCATACTTATCCTCAAGCCAAGGTATCATGTAAGTACTGTAGATGCCGGCAAAGGGCTGATAGTGGCTATCCTCAAGCAACGACGACGAGCGCACGGCAATAGGACTCTTGATGGCATCGAAGAAAGTGAAGAAATCGGCTATCAGCGCATCGGGCAGCTGTGCACGCAGGAAGTGCTGCAGAATTTCCTCATCGGGTGCATCGCTCAAGGCAATGCCCCACAGGTTGTTCTTGTCCATGAACTCATCGAAGAAGTCGGTGCAGAGCACCACCGTTTTCGGTATCTGGACCGAGGCATTGGGGAACTGGTTGAGCTCAGGATGGCGCTTGATAATATTGTCGAGGAACGCAAGGCCACGGCCCTTGCCACCCAGTGAACCCTCGCCGATGCGGGCGAAGTGGGCGTAGCGGTCGAACTTCAGACGGTCGAAGACGGCCACCACGCCGATGTTCTTCATACGACGATATTGTACGATGGCATCGAAGATGATCTGGCGGTGGGCATCGACATCCTGCAACTTGTGCCACGTGACGTGCTTCAGGAAGTTGGACACAGGGAAGATGGCGCGCGCACAGAGCCAACGGCTCATGTGGTTACGACGGATGTGGTGCATCAGTGAGTCGTGGGGAATCTTGAAGATATTGTCCTGTAGTTCCTTCAGTGAACTGACACGTGCCACCTCTTCACGGGTGTTGGGGTCACGGAAGATGAAGTCGCCAAAGCCCATGTGCTCTTCCAACAGATGGCGCAGGTCCACATTGAACTTCTTTGAGTTCTTATCCAAAAAGTCATAGCCAGCATCCCAGGCTTTCTGCTTGTTGGCAATCTCCGAACTCTGCAGGATCAGAGGCACATACTCGTCGCACTCTCTGATTTTCTTCAGCAGTTTCAGACCGGCCTCGGCATCGCCCTCCTCCACATGCGACAACCGACCTACGGGTGTAGCTATCGGGAAGCGGGTATCGGAGATGACACCCAACACGTTGTCGTGATACTTCTCATAGATGGCCATAGCCTCCTCGTAGTTAGTGGCCAGCACCACCTTTGGACGACCACGTTTGCGCTGTGCTGCGGCATGTGGATTCAGCGCCTCGGTTGAGAAGCGCTTGCTCTGTGCCAGAATATAGTTATAGAGGTTGGGAAGTATCGACGAATAGAAGCGGATATTGTCCTCAACCAGCAGGATCATCTGCACACCAGCCTCCTTGGTGTCGTGGTCAATGTTCATGCGGTCCTCAATCAGCTTGATGATGGAGAGGATGAGGTTGGTGTTACCCAGCCAGCAGAACACGTAGTCGAAGATGGACATATCCTCGTCCTGCATGCGCTTGGTGATGCCATGCGAGAAAGGTGTCAGCACCACACAGGGAATATCGGGGTGCTTCTCCTTCACCTTGCGTGCCACCGTGAAAGCATCGTTGTCAGCATTGCCGGGCATGCAGATCACAAGGTCGATGTTCGTCGACTTCAACACCTGACTCGCTTCCTCCGTTGTAGACACCTGCGTAAAGGTGGGCGGATAGCGCATGCCCAATTCGGTGTACTCGTCAAACACCTTCTCGTCTACTCGGCCGTCGTCCTCCAGCATGAAGGCATCGTAGGGGTTGGCCACAATTAAAACATTAAAGATGCGTCGCGTTATCAAATTGACGAACGACACATCTTTAAGAAAGAAATTATTGAATTCCTGTGGAATATTTGCCATAAGCAATTCTATAAAAAGGCCGGACCGAAGTCCGGCCACACTTATTTTCAGGCTTCACGCTGACGTGTACCCATACGGGCCTCAACGACGTTCACCACATAGTCGGCCAACTTTTCGCACTCATTCACCAGGTCTATATAGATAGTACCCTCGGCGTAGGTGTACTCGTGATTGTTCACGTCGATGATGTTTTGTGCCTTCAGTTGGTTGCGGTAGTTGTTGATCTCGTTCTCGATGTTGAACGTGCGGTTCACGTTGTAGGCCTCCTTACGACCGCCCATCAACTGGTTCATCTGCGTCAAGGCCTGATCGGTCAATCCCATCATTTGATGCAAGTGGTCATACTGCTTTTCGATGAAGTGATCCTGCTTGGCCGCAAACTTGCGGTTAATGGTGCGAGCCATGTTGTAACATGAGTCGCCGATAGACTCCAACTCGCTGACCTCACGCAGCATGGCGCGGATCTTCGCCTTCGTGTCGTCTGACAGGTGGGCATCACTGACACTTTCCAGATACTGTGCAATCTCCAGTTCCATATTGTCGCTGATGCTCTCGTATTTCTCAATGCGCGAAAAGAGTTTGTTAAAATCCTGCTCGTTGTTCTTGTCCTTATTGGAGACACTCGACGACAGGTTCAGCAACTCCTGCACCATGCCGAACATGCGCTGCATACGCTCTGAGAACGACGAGATCTCTTTTTGAGCCTCGAGCACAGAAAGTTCTGGGGTCTTCATGAAGCCAGCAGTAATGAAGTGCAGGCGGAAATCTTCTTCCTCGTCCTGACGCTTGGGCTTGATGACCCAGCACACGAACTTCTCAATCTGCGGAATGAACCAGATGAGAATCATGGTGTTGGCCACGTTGAACGTGGTGTGGAAGGCGGCCAGCACAAAGCTCAGTTTGGCAGAGTTGGCCAAGAAGGCGGCAGTGCCGGCGGTTTCCTTGGCCAACTCAACATCGTAGCCTACCCATCCGCATACCATGTCGATGAACGGACGGAACACGAACAGAATCCAAATGACACCGAACACATTGAAGAACATGTGGGCCAAAGCTGCCCGACGGGCCTGCGTATTGGCCGACATTGCAGCCAGGTTCGACGTGACGGTAGTGCCGATGTTCTCACCCATCACCAGTGCAATACCCTGATAGATGGGCAGGGCACCGCTCGAACACAGAATCATCGTGATGGCCATCACAGCAGCCGACGACTGCACACAGAACGTCAGGATGCCGCCCAACAGCAGGAATACGATGGTTGTGACGAACGAGGTAGGATCGAACGAGGCGAAGAAGTCCAGCAGGGCTTGGTTCTCGCCCAAATGCATCTCAGTGCCCGTAGCACGCAGTGTGCCCAGTCCTAAGAGCAAGAACGACAGGCCAAAGAGGAAGTCGCCAATATAGCGGTACTTCTTCTGATAAATCAGAATGATGCCCAGGAAGAAAGCCGGATAGACGGCAGCGGTGATATCGAACGACATACCAGCCGACATGATCCAGGCCGTAAGCGTGGTACCAATGTTGGCACCCATGATGACCGAGATGGCCTGTGCCAGCGTGAGCAGTCCGGCATTGACAAACGAGACGGTCATCACCGTGGTGGCTGTTGAAGACTGTACCGAGGCCGTTACCAGCATACCCGTCAGCATACCAGTAAAGCGGTTGGTGGTCATTGCTCCCAAGACGTGTCGCAACTGCGGACCCGCCATTTTCTGCAGTGCCTCACTCATAGACTTCATACCAAACATGAGAAGTGCCAGAGAGCCAAGCAGCTTAAAAACAATCCAAATAGACATGAATATTGTATAAAGGTTATTATTTGTTCATGCTTTCTGCCTGCAAAAATACAAATAAAAAGTAAAAAGTCAAAGTTTTTCAGTGAAAACAATACGTGTTTTCCCTTTTTTGTGCTATCTTTGCACGGAAAGACAGTACTCATTTTAACAAGTTATACGTCTGAACGATGGAAAAGACAGTAGCAATACATTGCATAAACAACGGGCAAAACTACGATGTGCCCCTTGGCAGCAACCTGGACGAGCTCTATGAGCAGACAGGACTTACCCTGCCCCACGGTCCCATCAGTGCCCATGTCAATAACAAGGTAGAAGGCATGCACTACCGACTGTACAAACCAAAGAACATTGAGTTTCTCGACATCACATCGCCTTCAGGACTGCGTGCCTACACACGCACATTGTTCTTCGTGCTGTGCAAAGCGGTGCACGACCTGTACAAACCGGCCAAGGTGGCCATCGACATTCCCGTTAGCAACGGCTATTATGTTGACCTGAACATCGGGCATCCTGTCACACTGGAGGATGCTGGCCGCATTCGCAAACGCATGCAGGAGATCATTGATGCCGCCTATCCTATACACCGCCATGAGACCACCACTGAAGAGGCTATCCAGATGTTCACCACCCTGCACACCTATTCCAAGGTGAAACTGCTGAAGAGCACTGGTTCGCTCTTCACCACCGTCTACAAGATTGATGATTACGTTGACTATTTCTATGGTTCGCTGCTGACGAACACCTCGCAGCTCTATCTTTTCGGTCTTGAGAAATACTACGACGGACTGTTGCTGCGACTGCCTTCGCGCGAGCACCCCGACGAACTGGGCGAGATTGTCATGCAGGACAAGATGTTCGGCATCTTCAAGGAGCACCACTCCTGGCAGAACATTATCGGTCTGCGCACCATCGGCGACCTGAACGAAGCGATAGCCCGTGGAGACACGAACCTGCTCATCCAAGTAAGCGAGGCACTGCAGGAGAAGAAGATTGCCAAGATTGCCGAGACCATTGCATCTCGAAAAGGCATCCGAATGGTGCTGATTGCCGGTCCGTCATCGTCAGGAAAGACCACTACCTGCAAACGGCTCTCCGTGCAGCTCATCACCAATGGCATCAAGCCTGTGCCCATCTCGCTCGACGACTACTTCCTGAATCGCGACGACACACCACGCGACGAGACTGGCGATTTCGACTTCGAAAGCATACACGCCTTGAACATCCCCCTGCTGAACGAACAATTGGCAGCCCTGTTCCGTGGGGAAGAGGTAGAACTGCCTCGCTACAACTTCCAGGCAGGCAAGAGTGAATGGAGCGGCAAGCGACTGCAGCTCCATGATGACGAGATACTGGTAGTTGAGGGCATACACGCCCTGAATCCTGAACTGACGGCCCAGATAGCCGATGAGCTGAAATTCCGTGTCTATGCCTCGGCACTCACCACCCTGCTGCTCGACAACCACAACTACATTCCCACTACCGACAACCGTCTGTTGCGGCGCATCATCCGCGACCACAAATATCGTGGGGTTGATGCTCGCGAGACCATACGCCGATGGCCCTCGGTGCGCAAAGGCGAGAACAAATGGATCTTCCCCTTCCAGGAGAATGCCGATGCCATGTTCAACACCGCCATGCTCTTCGAGCTGGCTGTCATCAAGAGTCAGGCTGAGCCACTGTTGGAACAAGTGCCTGAGAATTGTCCTGAGTATGCCGAGGCCTATCGTCTGCGCAAATTCCTTCGCTACATCAAGCCCATCCCCGAGCAGCAGATACCGCCTACCTCGCTGCTGCGCGAGTTCCTTGGCGGCTCTTCGTTCGAGTATTAAAATTTTATCGACATACAATGAAAGGTTTTTTAAACAAGAGATTTCTTCTCATCGCGCTGGTGCTGATTGGTGCCATCGCGTGGAGTCAGCAAGTTTGGGCACAAGACAGTCTGCAAAACGTGGCTGACCTTGAGGAAATAGTCGACGGTGGCGGTTTTCACTATCAGCTGAAAACGAAGTTTGTGGAGGGTTCGGCAGGTTTCATGTCGCTCGTGGCGCTGGCTTTGGTACTGGGCTTAGCTCTCTGCATCGAGCGCATCATCTACCTGACGCTGTCGGAAATCAATGCCAAGAAGCTGCTGCAAGACATCGAAAAGAAAGTAGAGGACAACGATATTGAAGGTGCCAAGAGCCTGTGCCGCGAGACACGCGGCCCCGTGGCCTCCATCTGCTATCAGGGGCTGATGCACATCGATGAAGAGTTGAACGCCATCGAGCAGTCGATTGTTAGCTACGGCTCAGTACAGGCGGCCAAGCTGGAGAAGGGATGCTCGTGGATCACGCTGTTCATCGCCATTGCCCCGTCATTAGGATTTCTCGGTACAGTCATCGGCATGGTGATGGCTTTCGATCAGATTCAAGAGGCCGGCGACATCAGCCCCACCATCGTGGCATCTGGCATGAAGGTGGCTCTCATCACCACCATCTTCGGCATTATCGTGGCCCTCATCCTGCAGGTGTTCTACAACTATATTCTTTCGAAGATTGAACACCTGACCTCACAGATGGAAGAGTCGGCCATCTCGCTGCTCGACATCATCAAGAACCACAAAACGCGCTAATTCCATGAGTTTCTACGAATCGCCCCTCTTTGTTGACTCGCTGCTCATAGGCATCTATGTGATGCTGGCGGTAGCGATAGGGCTGGTGGTATGGTCGGTGGTTCACTCTACCCGTCGGCGCGACCATCATTCGCTCGACCTGGGCTTCCCTGCCAAGCGCATCGCTTGGGGAGTGGTGGCATTGTTGGTGCTGACACTAACGGCTACCGCCCTGTTGGCCGACGTCACGCCTATCATAATCAACGGAAAACCCTACGACGACACATTATGGTTGCGCGTGAGCGATGTGCTCATCAACACATCCATCATTCTCATCCTGGTTGCCGTGGTGTGCGTGACAGCAGGCTCTCTATGGGCAGGAAGGAGAAAACATGTTTGAACGCCCTAAGAGAAAAGTACCAGGCTTGAACACAACGGCCACAGCCGACATTTCGTTCATGCTGCTCATTTTCTTCCTGGTGACTTCGTCTATGGACACCGACAAGGGATTGCCAAGACAGTTGCCGCCTCCCCAAAACGAGCAGACCGAGGTGGAGATGAAAATCAAGAAACGCAACATCTTGCAGATACAACTGGACGGACAGGACCATTTGACGTGCAACGGCGAAGCGTTAACGTCAGACGCACTGCTTGAGAACGTCAAACGCTTCGTGGCTAATACCGACAACGACCCGTCGCTGCCTGAGAAGAGCGTGCGCGAAGTGAACTTCTTCGGCCGCTGCGAGGTGAGCGACCGCCATGTGCTGTCGATACAAGTGAACCGCAATACCAGCTATGATGCCTATTTCCAGATGCAGAACACCATCATGAGGGCCTATGCCCAACTACGCAACGAGCTGGCGCGCAAGCACTTCGACAAGCCGCTGGTGAAGTGTTCGCAAGACGAGCGCGAGGCCATCGGCATGGTCTATCCCCAGCGCATCAGTGAGCAGCCGCTCACCGGCGAGGACGAAACTGCACAAACAGAGAAAGGAGGAACACGATGATGAGAGGATTGTTCAAAAGGAAGGAACGCCATGTGCCGGGCCTGAACACCTCGTCGCTGCCCGACCTGATATTCACCGTGCTGTTCTTCTTTATGATTGTGACCCACATGCGCGACGTGGAACTGAAAGTGCGCTATCAGGTGCCGCAGGGCAGCGAATTGCAGAAGCAGGAGCACAAAGGGGCAGTGGCCACTATTTACATAGGACGCAACCGACAGGCAGACAGCAAACAGACAGCAGGCAGCCCCAAGGCTGACGATTTTTGCATTCAGCTGAACAATGAGATTGCAACAATCGACGACATCAAGCAATTCATAGAAAAAGAGCGCGCAAAGATGAACGAAGAAGACCGTGCCCGCATGACTATGAGCATCAAGGCCGACCGCGAAGTGCCCATGGGCCTGATAGCCGACGTGAAGCAAGCCCTGCAGCAGTCGTATGCACTAAAGATCAACTATTCTGCTTCTGAGCGCTAAGCATACGGTTACAAATTGTAGCTTTTTAGGGCATTTTTACCGTCAATTTGTTGTTTTTTAGAAAAATGTTATTACCTTTGCAATTACTATAAAATTATACATTACAAGAAAATGGCTAATATAAAACTTGACAAATTGGACAAGCAGATTCTGAAACTCATTTCAGACGATGCACGCATCCCGTTCCTCGAAGTGGCTCGCGCCTGCAACGTCAGCGGAGCTGCTATCCACCAGCGCATACAGAAACTCAACAACATAGGTATTCTGAAAGGTTCTCAGTTTATCATCGACCCTGAGAAAATGGGCTACGAGACCTGCGCCTACATCGGTCTGAACCTGAAGAATCCTGAAAGTTTCGATGTCGTGGTTGAAAAACTGAAAGACATTCCCGAAGTCGTAGAGTGCCACTACACCACCGGCAACTACGATCTGTTCATCAAAATCTACGCCATCAACAACCACCACTTGCTCAACATCATCCACGACAAGCTACAGCCCTTAGGACTGGCCCGTAGCGAGAGCATCATCTCGTTCCACTCGGCCATCGACCGCCAGCTGCCCATCATGGATCTGGCTTTGAGCAACGACGAGGCTGAATAAGAGTAAGAAGAAATACCTCTCCCCCCATGGACATCAAAGTCTTTGCCCCCCTGATAGCTAAGGCGCTAACTCTCAAGGAGCAGGCGGTGGCTAATACGTTGGCCCTGCTCGACGAGGGCTGCACCATTCCCTTCATCTCGCGCTACCGCAAGGAGCGAACGGGAGGCCTTGACGAAGTGCAGATAACCGCCATCAGCAATCATTTCGAACGACTGAAGGAGACGGCGAAACGCAAGGAAACGGTGGTAAAGACCATCACCGAACAGGGCAAGATGACTGCCACGCTGCAACAACGCATCGACGATTGTTGGAACGCCACCGAACTGGAAGACATCTACCTGCCCTACAAGCCCAAACGGCGCACACGTGCACAGGTGGCACGCGAACAGGGTCTTGAGCCACTGGCCACCATCCTGCTGATGCAACGCGAACGCGACCCTGAACAGGCCGCCCAGAAGTTTGTGAAGGGCGAGGTGACTGATGCCGGACAGGCACTGCGAGGGGCACAGGACATCATAGCTGAGACGGTGAGCGAAGATGAGCGAAGCCGACAGCAGGTGCGATCGGCCTTCCGCCGCGAGGCTATCATCACATCGAAAGTTGTCAATGCGAAGGCCGACAGCGACGAGGCGGCCAAATACAGTGACTATTTTGACTGGCACGAGCCCTTGAAACGATGCTCCAGCCACCGCCTGCTGGCCATGCGCCGAGGCGAGGCTGAAGGCATTCTGCGCGTCTCCATCTCAACGAACGACGAGGAATGCGTCGAACGGCTCTGCCGCCACTATGTATATGGAGCCACACCCTGCGGACGACTGGTCAAAGAGGCCGTGGAAGACGGATACAAACGGCTCTTGGAGCCTTCGATAGAGACCGAGTTTGCCGGTCAGAGCAAGGAGAAAGCCGACGAAGAGGCCATCCGCGTTTTTGCCGAGAACCTGCGACAGCTGTTGCTGGGCGCACCTTTAGGTCAGAAGCGTGTCATGGCCATCGATCCGGGCTTCCGCACAGGTTGCAAGGTGGTGTGTCTTGACGCACAAGGCAACCTGCTGCACCATGAGGCCATCTTCCCCCACCCTCCCGTGAACCGCCGCATGCAGGCAACAGTTCACGTGCAGCAGATGATTCGCGACTACCACATCGAGGCCATCGCCATCGGCAACGGAACAGCCAGCCGCGAGACGCGCACCTTTGTAGAAGATGCTATTAGCTCTTTGACAACAGCTCGCTCGGCCAAAGAACGCTTGCTACCAGCGGGACGCAAGAACAGCCAACAGCCCCAGCTCTTCGTGGTGAGCGAAGACGGTGCTTCGGTCTACTCGGCCTCGAAGGTGGCACGCGACGAGTTCCCTGACGAGGATGTCACCGTGCGCGGTGCAGTCAGCATCGGTCGCCGACTGATGGATCCACTGGCCGAACTGGTGAAAATAGACCCGAAGAGCATCGGCGTAGGACAATATCAGCACGATGTGGATCAGACAAAGCTGAAACGACAGCTCGACCAGACAGTGGAGAGCTGCGTGAACTCCGTGGGTGTCAACCTGAACACGGCCTCCAGCCATCTGCTGCAATACGTCAGCGGACTGGGTCCCACACTGGCAAAGAACATCGTTGACTACCGAAGGGAGAACGGTGCCTTCACCTCGCGCGCCCAACTGAAGAAAGTGCCTCGTCTGGGGCCTGCCGCCTTCGAGCAGTGTGCCGGTTTCCTGCGCATACCCGATGCTCGGAATCCGCTTGACAACAGTGCCGTCCACCCCGAGAGCTATCAGGTGGTGGAGCAGATGGCGAAAGATCAGGGATGCACCGTGGCCGAGTTGATGAAGGACAAGGAGCTTCGCGCGCGCGTAGATATAAAGAGGTATGTCACCAGCACCGTAGGTCTGCCCACGCTGACCGATATCATGAAGGAACTGGAGAAGCCAGGCCGCGACCCTCGTCAGCAGATAGAGGAGTTCCAGTTCGCCAAAGGCATCGAGACCGTCGACGATCTGGAGGAAGGTATGGAGCTGCCTGGCATTGTGACTAATATCACGAACTTCGGAGCCTTTGTCGACATCGGCGTACATCAGGATGGTCTGGTGCACATCTCACAGCTGGCCGACAAGTATGTAAAAGACCCCAACGATGTGGTTCACCTGCACCAGCACGTCTGGGTCAGGGTCATCGAGGTCGACCGCAGGCGCAACCGTATATCGTTGACCATGAAAGGTGTAAAGAAATCATAACGACCCAATAACTAAAATAGCAAACAACATGATTTGGAACCCCAGCATTGAATGCATGGACCGCGAACAGCTTCGCGAGATTCAGAGCCGCCGTCTGGTCAAGATGGCAGAGTATGTGTATCACAACACCCCCTTCTATCGCAAGAAGTTCCAAGAGATGGGACTGGAGCCAGGCGACATCAAGAGCATCGACGACATCGTGAAACTGCCGTTCACCAACAAGCTCGACTTGCGCGACAACTATCCCTTCGGACTGGCTGCGGTGCCTATGAGCCAGATAGTGCGCATACACGCTTCCAGCGGCACTACGGGTAAGCCTGTCGTCGTATTGCACACACGGAAAGACCTGGCCATGTGGGCCGAGGCCATCTCGCGTGCCTTCACGGCCTACGGTGCCACGAAAGACGACATCTTCCAGGTGAGCTATGGCTACGGCCTGTTCACCGGCGGACTGGGCGCTCACGACGGTGCCACGAACATCGGTGCGAGCGTAATCCCCATGTCGAGTGGTAACACGCAGAAGCAGATGACGCTGATGCACGACTTTGGTGCTACGGTGCTCTGCTGCACACCGTCGTATGCCATGTTCCTCGGCGAAGCCATGCGTGAGTGCGAGTGGCCCCGCGAGGAGTTCAAGCTGAAGATAGGTGCCTTTGGTGCCGAGCCCTGGACGGAGAAAATGCGCGTGAAGTTAGAGGAGACGTTGGGCATTAAGGCCTATGACATTTACGGACTGAGTGAGATCGCTGGTCCTGGCGTGGGCTATGAGTGCGAGTGCCAAAATGGTACCCACCTGAACGAGGACTACTTCTATCCGGAGATTCTGGATCCGAATACTGGCGAGCCGCTGCCCGAGGGCACGCTTGGCGAGCTGACCTTCACACACCTGACGAAGGAGGGTATGCCGCTGTTGCGCTACCGTACCCACGACCTGACGGCCCTGCATTATGAGAAATGTTCGTGCGGGCGTACCTTAGTTAGAATGGACCGCATCCTGGGCCGTTGCGACGACATGCTGATTATCCGTGGCGTGAACGTATTCCCGTCGCAGATTGAGGATGTCATCCTGAAGCAGAAGGAGTTCGAACCACACTTCCTGCTTATTGTAGACCGCGTGAACAATACCGATACCTCGGAGCTGAAGGTGGAGGTGAAGGAGGACTACTTTACCGACGACATGGCTACGATGGTGGGCCTGCAGAAGAAACTCGAGGGCGAGCTGCGTAGCGTGATCGGCCTGGGCTTCAAGGTGAAGCTGGTTGAGCCTCGTGGCATTGAGCGCTCCACGGGTAAGGCAAAGCGAGTGATTGACAACAGAAAGCTTTGATGTTGTCGTCTTGTCATGACGTAATGACGTAATAACGTAATAACGTAATAACGATATAACGATATGCCGACAAGCCGGAAGAGAGGGAAGCGGAGAAAGGCACAGGAGTTGTTGTACTTGCAGCTTTGAGAGAGAGACGTTTCACATATTGCTTTCGCCGAGATATGTCATCCTTATTTCAGGTGGCTATGGTGGCGGGGTTCCACCTCTTCCCATTCCGAACAGAGAAGTTAAGCCCGCCCGCGCCGATGGTACTGCGCAAGTGGGAGAGTAGGTAGCCGCCGTTTTTTCAGAAAGAAGTCTCCGAGTGTAACTTACATTCGGAGGCTTTTTTTTGTCTTTTGTGTAATGTTTCCTATATTTGTGGCAATATAATAATGTATGAATCCACTTTAAAAAGTCGGATATTCCGACCACATTAATATATTACGTTAGTTTAACACAATATCGTTCTTTGACATTTTGTACTCTGGAGATTTTTTTGTACCTTTACACTTGTAATCAAAGCATTGAGCAATGTTCAAGAAAAGTAGTACAAACAAGCAGTTTGACCTGTTCAACTCGCCATCCGATTTGATGTGCGGGCGCGAAAGCCGCCGGTATGATGACCCGTCAGCCTGGCACAACAAGTTCTACCGCGAGGTGACCTCCAACATAGACGAGGATATATTCCGTCCGCTTTTCGCCGAGGAGCGTGAGGACAAGAAAGACGGCCGTCCCAATGCATCCATCCGCATCCTCATAGCCATGAGCATCTTAAAGGAAGGCAGCGGTTGTAGTGACGAGGCACTTTTCGAGAACTGCTGCTTCAACATGCTTTACCGCCGTG
>ERZ842401.2160-NODE-2160-length-26696-cov-7.815660_pt1 | contig 26696 bp, 27 predicted proteins | sample MGYA00521270_ERZ842401 | MGnify/ENA primary metagenome ERZ842401 (study PRJEB31892, sample SAMEA3878208) | bioreactor metagenome | biome: Moose rumen | place: Sweden | collected 2011-10 | study: EMG produced TPA metagenomics assembly of the PRJEB12797 data set... | reverse complement strand
CGTAAAGTGGCGCATAAAAAAGGATTTTGCGAAATCTACTCCCGTTTTCGAAAATTGAATGTAAAAAAGGGCGCAAGGCACATGACGGGAGTAGGGGAGTAGTTTTTTGAATTCGTTTGAACGCTTCATTCGGTTTGAAGAAAAACAAATAAAAATTTGCTTTTCTTCCTACTTATTTGTAATTTTGCCTTCAATTATGACAGAGACTACAATATCGAGTACACAGAATCCTCGGATTAAGCAACTGTTGCTGTTGCAGCAGAAATCTGCGGAACGCCGCAAACAGGGTGTGTTCGTGGTGGAGGGACGGCGTGAGTTGGAGCATTGTATGGAGGCTGACTATGAGGTGGTGACCCGTTTTATATGTCCAGAACTCTACGGTGATGACTATCCGAAGGATGCGATAACGGTGACTCCTGCTGTGTATGAGAAGATAGCCTATCGGGGGACGACGGAAGGTGTGGTGGCTACTGTGCGCACCCAACATCTGACACTGGATGAGTTACAGTTGCCAGAGCATCCCTTACTCATGGTCTTGGAAAGGGTAGAGAAGCCTGGCAACTTAGGTGCAATCCTTCGCTCTGCGGATGCAGCCAAGGCAGATGCCGTCATCGTCTGCGACCCGTTGACAGACCTCTATAATCCTAACTTGATACGTAGCAGTATCGGTGCTATTTTCACTGTACCTACGGTAGCGTGCTCGTCGGAGGAGTGCATCCGTTTCCTGCAAGAGCGGAATGTCCAAATACTGACGGCACAGTTGCAAGACTCGAGCCTCTATTACGATCAGGATATGCGTAAGGCGACAGCCATCGTGATGGGGACAGAGGCGACAGGGTTGACAGAGCAGTGGCGCAAGGCTGCCACGGCACATATCCGTATCCCTATGTTAGGAAGGTTAGACTCACTGAATGTCAGCGTATCTGCCGCTATCCTGCTCTTTGAGGCAGTCAGACAGCGGGAGGCAAAAGGTCTGTGATATAAGTGCGCTGCCAGTCTCTCTCGTGATAGCGTTGTGTGTCATACTGCATCAAGTCAAGGTCGATGGTGACCTGCTGTTTGGTACGTCCCGTCTCAGCCTCCATTCGTTTTAGAGTCTCCTGTAATTGCTCAACAGACAAGTCTGTCACTCCCCATACCAGGCGATTCATGTACATTCTGCCTGTTCCTTTGATGTCAGAAGTCCAAAGGGTACGGCTCAGTCGACAATCAGAGAGCAGGAACGCCAATCGTTCTGATGCCCATTGTATGTGGACAGGTTGACGAGAGTTTGAGCCTAAGGCTATCAAGACTTGATGCTTCATTTCCGCTCTTTCAAGATGCCATGACGGTAGGCGTAGAGTAGTTGTCGGAGGTCATTGATTTGTGAACGGAGTTCCTCACCCTTATCCGTGTCAGATACTAACATACGATGGGCTGAGAGTTCCACCAGTTGCGTCGTCGACTTGATGTCCGTTCCTTTCTGGATAGCATCGGTGGCACTCGTAAATGGCTCGTGCTGAACCAATTGGAAGCCGCGGCTATGGTAAACTAAAGTGTAACCGGCAATACCAGTCTCATGATGATAAGCCTCAGAGAAGCCACCGTCAATCACCATCAACTTACCATTTGCCTTGATGGGATTCTCACCTTTAGAGGCATGCACAGGCACATGTCCGTTAATGATATGGCGATTAGGTCCCGTAACCCCAAAAGCATCCATGATGCGGTCGCATACCGCTTCAGAGTCACGTAACTGGAAATAATAGCCTTTCTCCTCCTTATACGTCTCTTTGTCAGAGAGGAAATATCGCTCGAAAGTCGCCATCTTCGACTTATCGAACAAAGGAGAGTCCTTGCCACACCAGAGGTAGAGGAAGTAATCCTTAGCAAACTGACGAAGGTCTGGATCCGTGTCACTGGTGAATGCGGCACGTACGACCATCCCGATATTATGCATCAGGTCGAGACCGCTGTATCTCTTTCCCTGGTAGATCTCCACCTCCCTCAGACTGCCATCGGCATTCAGGGGGCAGGAGGCATGGAACAACAGGTTGTGATTGCTGATGTTATACATGCAACCATGAGATAATAGCATCTTGACGTGCTTACGTAGTTTCTCGCAGACACGGAAGGAGTGGTGTAACTTCTGCATGAGCAGTTCCTCCTCAGAGGTCAAAGCGGAGGGATTCGCAGGGTCGACAGTGGGGAAGTGGCATGACTTCATGTCATACTCCTTACCGTCGAGGACGCAGGTTTTCCGCTGACAGTCGACAGCGTCCAGCAGGCAGCGGTCTTCCATCTGCCACTCTGAGCGACGCTTGAAGATTTGCGCCTCCGTCTTAAACTGTATCACTGTGATCGCCTTGTGCATCTGTGCTGTCAGACGCATGGTCTTCTCGTCCATCGTATTGCCTTTCAGCAATCTGGGGATGAACTCCTCACAGGGGTCGTCACCATAGGTCTCCATGGCAAAGGTGGCAAGTGGCACTAAGTTGATGCCATAGCCTTCCTCCAATGTGGCAAGGTTGGCATAACGGAGTGAGAGGCGTAGCACATTACAGATACAGGCGTCATTGCCGGCACAGGCACCCATCCATAGGATGTCGTGGTTGCCCCACTGGATGTCCCAGGAATGATACTGCCGCATGGTGTCGAGGATGATATGGGCACCAGGTCCTCTGTCGTAGATATCTCCGAGGATATGCAGTTGGTCGATGGCAAGTCGTTGGATGACGTTGCAGAGGGCAATGATGAAGTCATCGGCTCGTCCCGTGGAGATGATGGTGTCGACAATGACACTCACATACGCCGCTTTGTCCGAGTCATCGGTCCGCTCATGCAATAGTTCCTCAATGATATACCCAAAATCATCAGGCAGTGATTTGCGTACCTTCGAACGGGTGTATTTACTGCTGACATCACGACAGACGGCGACCAGACGATGGATGGTGATATGATACCAGTCCTCGATATCGGGCTCAGAAGCCTTGATGAGTTCTATCTTCTGTTCAGGATAATAAATCAGCGTACACAATTCCTTGCGCTCCTTGTCTCGGATATCCCCGGCAAAGAGTTCTGTCACCTTGCGTTTGATATTGCCGGAGGCATTTTTCAAGACGTGCAGGAAAGCCTCACTCTCTCCGTGAAGGTCTGCGAGGAAATGCTCCGTACCTTTTGGAAGGTTCAGAATTGCCTCTAAGTTAATAATCTCCGTGGAGGCAGACGCAATGGTTGGAAACGAGTTGGACAGCAGTTGCAGATAGTGCATGTCCTGATTCTTGTCATTAGGGTTAGTGTAGTCGCTGGTATTCATATCTTCAGGTGGTTATAGATTTGTTTACTGATTTGTCTGGTCATATTATCGTCCAAAGGCGGGAGAGGCATGAACCCCTCATCGAACCCCGTCCATTCGGCAAGTAGTTGCATCGTGCGACAAGCGGTCTTGTATAGTCTAGCCTCTCTCAGCGTCTCACACAGATGGTCTTCTTCCACGTCGTGCTCTCTGAGTTCATGGTCTATCTCACAAAGATGACTGATTGTCAGTTGACGGTGAACCATCAGTTTGCGGACTTGTTTGAAAGTGGCCATCAAACGGTCGTTCTCTGAGGCGTATTGGAGTCCGATAGTATCCTGTATGGTCTTCGCTATCTCATAGTTCTTGGGGAGATAGCAGGTGATGTTATGTGCCTCCATGTCAGGAATTCGGTAATTCAGGAGATGAGCGCCTCGCCGTATCATATTGGTGATATTCTCGTAATGGGAGTAGATGATCACATAGCGCCATTGCTCTGGATCGTTGATCTCATAGAGGTCATCCGTCACCCATTGACTGTCCCCCGTAATACCAGCCTTGATGAAACTGCGAACCAGTTGGCGTGTCTGGTCACGCATCAGTTCTATGGTATGACTGTCAAGCACTTTGCGATAGACACAATAGGTCTTATATGCCATCTCTGAGGGGGAGATAGAGTGAGTGATGACAGGATTGCGGATAATCTCCAGACGAGTGTTCCACCCTAAATCGCGAATGCACTCCTCTTCCATCTTTCCCTGTATGATGACGGCATACGCCTTCTCGACAATATCTTTCTGGAACAGAATCTTCTTGGGCAGTTTCTCCTTCCAGTAACGCTCATCCATAATCCACGGCTCTAATTGTCCGTAAGGTGACAGTACGACACGGCTTCCTCTCTTGATGGCTTGCTTGAGCACACGATAGGCGGCATAATGCCAACAACCATGAATATGCAGGATATCGTAACGGGTCGATTTAAGATGCTCTTTCGCTTCTGACTCATTTTTTACGATACTGTTGTCGGCTTCTAGTCCCATACTGCCTACCAGCATGTCCACATAACTTGTGATCATGCTGTCGTCTTTTGCGATATAGTGCAGTATCTTCATAGGTATCGGTATCAGTTAAACATGTTTCTCCAGAGAACACCAATCCGAAGCCCCAGCAGTTTGGTGCCTTTCACGGTGTGGTCGTATAGGCGCACAGCATCAAAGATGCGTGTCCGGCAAATAGCGACAGCGTCATAGATACCCCTTTTTCGGTTGAGTCTATTTCCTTGATGTCCCTTTCCTGAACGTCTCTCGGCTTTTAACAGGAAGCCCTCCGCATCCTCTAGTTGACCGAAAGACTGGAGATAGACTTGTTCTGTGCGCTTTCTGTCACTATAGACCATTGCCACCTCGGCATGACCGTTACTCAGTTCCTGGGCAAGTCCGTCTATCCATGCTGGTGATGTCGGTGGACGTTTGATGTCGGCTATCACAATACAGTCACTATGGGCTGCTTTGACACCTACATATAGAGCCAGTTGCGTTCTGCTTGGATTGGGTACGGACTTAGGGAAGAAGGTGGTATGAAGATGGGGATATCTCTCCTTCAGGTCCTTCAGTACATCTGGTGTTTGGTCGGAAGAGGCATCATCCACGACGATGACCTCATAACAGGTGTCGCATGGCTGGGTCAGGAACACGGGTAGGTTTTGTTCCAGTATCGTGTCCTCATCGTGTACAACCATCACGATGGATAATTGGATATTTCTATTGTCGTTAGTCATGATGAATCATTATATCTCATCACTCGTATAGCCCTGCGGAAGACGACGGCAGTTATACTGCGACGCCATAATCTCCCCGTAGGCACCAGCAGAGCGTATGGCAAGCCAGTCACCACGATGAGCAGTGTTCAGGTCAATCTGTTTGGCGAAGACATCTGTTGACTCGCAGATAGGTCCAACAACGTCATACGCCTGTGCAGGTTCCTCACTGGTAAGATTCTCTATCTTATGATATGCCTGGTAAAGGGCAGGACGAATCAAATCAGTAAAACCAGCATCAACAATACAGAACTGTTTGGTGGCTCCTTTCTTAATATATAAGGTACGTGTAATCAGACTGCCACATTGTGCTACTACGGCACGACCGAGTTCAAAGTGTAGGGTCTGACCAGGACGCAACTTAAGTTTCCTGGCATAGGTGTCGAAATATGCCTTGAAATCGGGAATGGGGACGCGGTTAGGGTGCTGATAGTCAACACCGAGTCCACCGCCCACATTGATATGCTCTACAATGATACGGTGACGCTCCAACTCGTTTTGCAGTTCGTTGACCCGATTACAGAGAGCCTCAAAATCGCCCATATCCAGAATCTGACTGCCAATATGGAAATGAAGTCCAACGACTTTGACATGACTCATGGCTCGAGATTCCTCTATGACGCTCATCATATCACGCATGGCGATACCGAACTTGTTCTCGGCAAGACCTGTCGTGATATTGGCATGCGTATGAGCCCCCACATTAGGGTTCAACCGAAAAGCGACTCTTGCAACCTTCCCTTTCTGAGCGGCTAACTCATTGATGACCTCCAGTTCTGGTATGCTCTCCACATTAAAGCAGAAGATGTTGTTGTCCAGTCCAAGGTTAATCTCCCAGTCACTCTTTCCGACACCGGCATAGACAATTTTAGAGGAAGGGAAACCGGCTTTCAATGAGGCTTCTATCTCACCTCCACTCACACAGTCGGCACCCAGTCCAGCCTCACGGATAACACGTAGAATCTGAGGATTGGCATTCGCTTTGACAGCATAGTGTACCACAAAGCCCTCATGCTTGCCAGCCTCTGTATTGATGGATTGCAAAGTCTTACGCAACAACTCCGTATCGTAATAATAGAACGGTGTTCGGAGTTGTTGGAACTTATCTGTTGGGAATTGTCCTTTTGTCATTGTGTTGTGTTGTTAGGATATTATTTGTTGAACAGGGTGTCACTCAGACTCTGAAGGGCACGCTTCTTATCCTCCTCACGAATCAAGAAGGAGATATTGTAGTTGGAGCCTCCATAACTGACCATACGAACGGGAATGTTCTTCATGGCATCCAGGGTGAGTGTCTCAAAACCGATATTCGACCAGTCGAGGTCACCCACGACGCAGATGATACACATATTCGTATCTACCGTTACTGTTCCGTATTTCTTGAGTTCGTCCACGATCTCACCTAAGTGAGCGGAATTGTCGATAGACATCGAGACACCAACCTCTGAGGTGCATACCATATCGATAGGGGTCTGATAACTCTCGAAAATCTCAAAGACCTTACGCAGGAAACCTGTGGCAAGTAGCATACGACTTGACTTTATCTTGATGGCGATGATATTGTCCTTGGCGGCAACAGCCTTGATCTTACCGTATTCTGTCTGATTACTGATAGTGGTTCCCTCTGCATCGGGATCCATCGTGTTCAGCAGGCGGACAGGAATACCTGCATATTTTGCAGGTTGTACACAGGTGGGGTGCAGGATCTTGGCACCGAAATAAGCAAGTTCCGCAGCCTCCTCAAAATGCAACTGATGAACGGGAGCCGTCTTGTCAACTATACGAGGATCATTATTGTGCATGCCATCGATGTCTGTCCATATCTGTATCTCCTCAGCATTGAGAGCGGCACCAACCAGGGAAGCAGTATAATCAGAGCCACCACGCTGCAGGTTGTCAATCTCACCGTAGGCATTACGGCAAATAAATCCCTGGGTGATGTATACCTGTTGCCCCTCGTTATTTTCCATGATAGCCTTCAGTTTCTCACGAATATAGGTAGGGTCTGGCTCCGAGTTCTTGTCTGTACGCATAAAGTCAAGGGCATTGAGCAACACGGCATTGATACCCTGTTCCTTCATGTAGTTAACCACCATATTGGTAGACATCATCTCACCTTGTGCCACAATGCTCTTTTCCTCAAAAGAGGTGAAGAGTTCTTTGGTAAACGAGCGCAGGTAGTTCATTTCGTTGACAATGAAATCACGAGCCGTATCCTTCATCTCTTTAGTGGAATAGAGGTCTTCAATATGTCTCATGTACTTCTTCTCCAAAGTATTGATAACCTCATTGGCACCCTCTGGGTTCTTCTTGTAGAGATAGTCGGAGATCTCGACCAGGGAATTGGTCGTTCCCGACATTGCTGATAACACGACAAAAACAGGCTCACCTGACTTGGTGACCAGTTTCGTGACTTCTTTCATGCGGTCTGGGCTTCCTACCGACGTACCGCCAAATTTCATTACTTTCATAGTGCTCTTATTTTTATTTCTTATTTTTCCTTATATGTCCTCACGAGAAGAGTAGTCTACTTTCCGAATCTCCTCGGGCTCATTCTCCTGCTCGTAGGCTGCTATCTTGTTATAGTCGTTGGTGATTTCCTCCACATGACCGTCAATACAACGATATACGATGCCAGGATAGTCCTTCAGAAGAGGAATGTTGTGGGTCGTCATCACTACAGCAGTGCCCATCTGGGTGACCTGACGTAACAGGCTGATGATGTTGATGGCTGTCTCTGGGTCAAGATTACCTGTCGGCTCGTCGGCGATAATGATTTTTGGCTTGTTCAATATCGCACGGGCGATGGCGATACGTTGTTGCTCACCACCAGAAAGTTCATGGGGGAACCGGTCGGCAAATTCCTGCATCTCCACATCCTCCAGCACATCACTGATGCGCTCTTCTATCTCCTCTTTGTCTTTCCATCCTGTGGCTTTCAATACAAAAGCGAGATTGTCATGCACAGTCCTGTCGCTTAGTAACTGGAAATCCTGGAAGATGATACCCATTTGTCGGCGTAGTGCTGGGATATATTTACGTTTCAAGCCACGTAAGTCGTGATTCAGTACAAAAGCATTCTCTGCCTCGTCGACATCCAATTCGAAATAGAGAGTCTTCAACAAGGTACTTTTACCAGCACCTACACGACCGATAATATAGATAAACTCTCCCTCGTCAACGTGGAAGTCCACTTCCTTCAAGACGAGGATTCCATCTTTCTGATAGATATTTGCCTTCTGATAATCTATGAGCATGGTAGTATGTTTTTTTCTTATTATTTCATCTCGCCATTGGCTTTAGCCTCACGTCGCTTCTTATCCCACTCCGGGTCGTGGCGTTTCTGTAACTCTGAGGCAACATCCTCAATGCGCAGTCCTTTCTCTGTTAATAGCACCAACAGATGGTATAGTAGGTCACTCGCCTCGTATACAAGATGGTCGTTGGAGCCATTTGTTGCCTCAATAACGGTCTCCAATGCCTCTTCTCCCACCTTCTGGGCTATTTTATTGACTCCGTCGCGGAAGAGTTTCGTCGTGTATGAGCCTTCTGGCATCTCCTCCTTGCGCCTGTTGATGAAATCTTGCAGTTCCGAAAGGAAGAGTAGGGGATTCATGTCGTTGTCTTCGCCCCAACAAGTGTCGGTGCCGGTATGGCAGGTTGGACCTACAGGATGAACTTTCACCAATAGCGTGTCGTTGTCACAGTCGACCTGCATGCTGACGAGATTCAGAAAATGTCCAGAAGTCTCACCTTTCGTCCAAAGAGTCTGACGGGTGCGACTCCAGAAAGTGACATGCTTTGTCTCTACTGTCATTTGGTAGGCATCTTCATTCATAAAGCCCAACATAAGGACATTTTTGGTGGTCGCATCCTGTACGATGGCAGGAACCAGTCCGCCCATTTTCTCAAAATCTATTTTCATTATATTTTTTCTGTCAATATTCATAATTACTAATTATAACCGGACATTGATACCCTCGTTTCTCAAGTAGCGTTTCAACTCTGGTACAGGGATTTCTCCGAAATGGAAAACACTGGCGGCAAGAGCAGCATCGGCATGCCCCTCTATAAACACATCCTTGAAATGCTCCCGTTTCCCAGCACCGCCACTGGCAATAATTGGAATAGAGAGATGATCGGCAAGTTCGCGCAAAGCCTCATTGGCATAGCCATTCTTTGTGCCGTCGTGGTTCATACTGGTGAAGAGTATTTCCCCAGCACCACGTTCCTGAACCTCATGAGCCCATTCAAAGAGATTTCGCTCTGTGCGCTCACGACCACCTTTCAGATAGCAGTGCCATAGGCTACGATTAGGCACACCAGCAGGAATTTCATCCTCGTCAAGACGAGCGTCAATGGCACACACACACACCTGACTACCAAAACGAGAGGCAATCTCGTCGATGAGTTCAGGATGACGGATAGCCGCACTGTTTACGCTGACCTTATCGGCGCCGGCATATAACAATCGCTCCACGTCAGCAAGTTCATTGATACCGCCTCCTACCGTGAAAGGAATATTAATCTCTTGGGCAACACGGGTCACCATTTCCGTGAAGGTCTTGCGCCCCTCGAAAGAGGCTGTGATGTCGAGGAACACGAGTTCGTCGGCTCCTTGCACACTATATGCCTTCCCCAATTCCACGGGATCACCAGCGGAGCGGAGATTGACGAAGTTCGTACCTTTTACGGTCTCTCCGTCTTTCACATCCAGACAAGGTATTATGCGTTTTGCCAGTCCCATAGTTCTCTTAGATTGATTTTACCTTCATAGATAGCCTTTCCGAAAACGACAGCAGGGATGCCAGCCTTGTCGAGCGCCTGGATATCCTCCATGCTTGACACTCCGCCACTGGCTATCAAGTGCAACTGGGGATATGCCTCCATCACTTGACTATATAGTTCGATAGCGGGACCTTGTAGGGTTCCGTCTTTTGAAATCTCCGTACATAGTACGTTACGCACTCCAGCCTCGATATATTTCCGTAGGAAGGGTAAAAGTTCCTCCGACGAGTCCTCTTTCCATCCGTTGATGCTGATCTTTCCATGACGCACATCAGCACCGAGAATCATACGTTCTGATCCGTATTTTCTCAACCATGAGAAAAAAAGGTCTGGCTGGGTGACGGCAATAGAACCTACCGTGACCATTGCGGCACCATTGGCAAAAGCAGTCTCGATATCCTCGTCGGACTTGATGCCTCCACCGAAATCCACTTGCATGCTCGTTGCTGTCGTGATATGGTGGAGTACAGAACTATTGACGATATGTTTGGATTTCGCACCGTCAAGGTCGACAACGTGAAGACGTCGAAAACCAATCTCCTCAAACTCGTGAGCCACTTCGGCGGGGGAGTCATGATAGACGGTCTTCTGGTCGTAATCGCCTTTGGTCAAGCGGACACATTGTCCGTTAATGATATCGATTGCCGGTATTAGTTCTATCATAGTTCCAGAAATTTCTTAATGATTTGTTCGCCCACCGTGCCGCTTTTTTCAGGATGAAACTGACAGGCGTAGAAGTTTTCCTTTTGGAGAGCGGCGGAGTAGGGCTGGATGTAGTCTGCCGTGGCTACTGTGTCAGCACAAAGAGGTACATAATAACTATGTACGAAATACACATAAGTGTCCTCCACGAAAAGCGGGCTCTTTACGTCCGTCAGGCGGTTCCAACCCATACAGGGCACCTTGTCCTCATGACGCTTTGGATGGAAGCGCATCACTTCTGCATCGAAGATGCCAATACAGTCAACATTGCCTTCCTCGGAGTGCTTACAAAGCAACTGCTGTCCTACGCAAATACCTAAAACAGGTTGCCGTAACGAGCGAATGACCTCATCTAGTCGACGAGCCTTCAGGTACTCCATAGCGCCACGTGCCTCTCCTTGTCCTGGGAACAGGACCCTGTCGGCAGTCCTTAACTGCTCGGCATTGTCCGTCAGCAACGGCTCAATGCCCAGTCGTCTCAAGGCATTGACTACGGAATAGATATTCCCTGCATTATATTTTACGATGGCAACGTTCATGTTTAACTAAAGATAATGGTCTTGTTCTTATAGGTTAGAATTTTACGTTGGATATGCTTTGACACAGCATGTGAAAGTACAATCTTCTCCAAATCCTTACCTTTCAATACCAGGCTCTCTGGGGTGTCTTTGTGGGTGATGCGTGTCACATCCTGTTCAATGATAGGACCCGCATCCAATTCTGCAGTCACATAATGACTAGTGGCTCCAATAATCTTCACGCCGCGCTCCCATGCCTGATGGTAAGGCTTTGCCCCCACAAAGGCAGGAAGGAAGGAGTGGTGGATGTTAATGATATGATTTGGATAGGAGGCAATCATGTCGTCAGAGATAATCTGCATATAACGAGCCAATACAATAAATGTGACCTGTTCTTTCTTCAACAACTCCATCTCGGCAGCCTCAACCTCCTCTTTGTTCGAATGGTCTTTCTTGATGCTCCATACGTAGTAGGGAATGCCAAACTGCTCGGCAACATATCGTAAATCCTCGTGGTTGCTTACGATACAGGGGATGTCCACATCCCATTCACCAGCCTTCCAGCGAGCCAGTAAGTCGTAGAGGCAGTGGCTCATCTTCGACACGAAGATAGCCATACGGGGACGCTTGTCACTAAAATAGAGGTTACAAGTCATTTGGTAGCGTTGTGCATATAGGGTATTGATATACTCTTGTATCTTCTCACGAGGAATCAGGAAACTTTCCAGTTCCCATTCTATGCGCATAAAGAACATACCGTCTTGCTTGTCTACGTATTGGTCAAGATAGACAATGTTACCTTGATTGTCTGTGATAAAACGAGTCACTTCTGAGATAATGCCCTGTTGGTCAGGACAGTGTAGAAGTAATATTGCTGTTGATTTCTTCATTTCTTCCTATGTAAATTCTTTTGACGTGCAAAATTACATAATAATTCTCACATTACCAAAGGTAATGACAAAAAATGAAGTGGAAAGAGTGCTTTCATCAAAATTATTAGTATCTTTGCGGACAATTAAATCAATGAAGACATGACGACACCTGCACTATTTAAGGAATATATTTGGTTGGTGAGTACCATAACCAGACTCGTAAGATCACGCTTCGCGAGATTAACCGCCGATGGATACAAACGGAAATGAGCGGAGGAGTGGAATTTGCTCGTAGCACTTTCAATCGCCATAAAGATGCCATTGAGGATATCTTTGGTATTTATATTGACTGTGACCGCAAGAATGGCTATCAATATTATATTGGCAATGAGGACGCCTTGCGTGAGGATAGTGTCCAAAAATGGATGTTGTCCACACTGTCAGTCAATAATCTGATTAGTGAGAGCCTTGGGCTGCAGAGTCGTATTCTGCTGGAGTCCATCCCGTCTGCTGATGAGCGGATGGAACAGATTATCATCTCTATGAAGAAAAGTCGTTTATTAGAAATCACCTATCAAAAGTATAGTGCGGCGGAGTGGAAAATATATGTCGTAGCACCCTATTGTATCAAACTCTATCGCCGTCGTTGGTATTTGTTGGCTCGCTTCAATACGGGATTTTTCAGTGTTTTCTCATTTGACCGCATCAAGCAACTCTCTGTTACTGACGAGCCTTTTACTTTGGATGCAGACTTCAACGCAGACCAATACTTTAGTGAGTGCTATGGTGTCGTGCGTGGTGATGCTGCTCCAGAGCGAATCGTCATTCGTGCTTATGGTACAGAGCGAAACTACTTAAATGACTTGCCTCTTCATCACAGCCAAAGGGAGGTTGCCATGGGGAATGGATATACAGACTTTGAGTTGTATCTCCATCCGACCCTTGATCTGCAGGGGCAGATCCTTTCTCGGGGCAATCGCTTGAAAGTCCTATCTCCCCAATCATTGGTTGACAAAATCAAAGATGCCCTGCAAGAAGCCGCTCAACTCTATTTATAAGTTGATATTCTCTATACGAAGTTTGATAGTTCCTGCGGGAACATGAACCTCTATCATGTCACCGACCTTTTTGTTCATCAGGGCTTGTGCGATGGGGGACTTTACTGATATCTTACCCTCACGGAGGTTTGCTTCGTGAGGACTGACAATCGTATAGGTCATTTTATTGTTGTTAGCCAAGTTTGTCATTTCCACCTTACAGAGTAATTGCACACTATCTGCATTGAGTCTTGACATGTCAAGGACCCTTGCCCCTGCCAGCACTTTCTGCTTGAAACGTATTCTACTCAGCAGTCGCGCTTGTTCTCGCTTGGCTGCATGATATTCGAAGTTCTCGCTGAGATCCCCTTTGTCACGAGCCTCCGCGATAGCCTCTCTTACCTGAGGCAATTCCACACTCTCCAATTGATGGAGTTCAGCCAACAATTTGTCGTAGCCCTCTTGAGACATATATTCCATATCTATTTTCCTTGTGGTTGTGATTTGTGCGAGTGAAGCAATACATCTAAAAGTCCCATACATGCATCCTCCAAGAGTTCAATGACCAGTTCAAAGTCTCTGCTGCCGGTGAGCGGCAGATATTGCCTAAACAGATAAACAGAATACGTTGTTTCATGTGCTGTTATATGTTTTTATCGGTGCAAAGGTAATTATTTTTTCTGAAATATTTTTTTCTATTCTCACTTATTTGTATCTTTGCAGGCGAAAGCAGTGTCTCGACCTGTCGCTGGTGTCAACCACCTCTGTCTTTTTGAAGGAGGGAAGGGCATGAGAGGAAAGTCCGGGCAGCAGAGGGCACCCCACTTCTGAAAGTGGAAGCAGTTGGTGACAGTTGGTGTCGGAAGAAGAAAATAACCGCCTCGACACGAGGTAAGGGTGAGAAGGTGGTGTAAGAGACCACCAGCCGTTGGGTGATCAACGGGCTGTTCCATCTGGGGGCTGCAAGTTCATGTAAACCATCGTCTGAGGGCTGCCCGTCCGAGTACTACGATGGAGGGTAGAATGCTTGAGCCGTAGGGTGACCTACGGACTAGATAAATGACAGGTGCTCCTCGCAAGGGGAGAACAGAACCCGGCTTACAGAGACAGTGCTTTCTTTTATCATTAACTACCACAGCGATGGGAAAAAAGATAGACCAGATTATCCAGTTTTTCGAGACTGACATGTGGAGGATTACAGCAAGTGATGTTTCACCTGTTCGATTCCTTCTATTGGAGATATTAAAGAAATTAGTGCTAGCCATCCGCTTCTTTACTGCTAAGCGTGTGTTGACAAAGGCCGCAGCACTGACTTATAGCACACTTCTCGCTATCGTGCCGATACTTGCTGTCGTGTTTGCCATCGCCCGTGGTTTTGGCTATAACAAATACATCGAGATCTGGTTTCGTGACGCTTTTCAGTCACAGCCTCAGGTGGCAGAAGTCATTATAGGTTTTGTCAACAGTTATCTGGTACATACGAAAAGTGGTATTTTCCTGGGAATCGGCTTGTTGTTTATGCTTTATACGGTATTAATGCTAGTCAGCAATGTGGAGGACACTTTTAACGAGATATGGCAAGTGAAGAAACCCCGTAGTATTTTCCGTACATTCACCGACTATCTGGCGATGTTCTTCTGTTTTCCTATTATCATAGTGGTGACATCTGGTATCTCCATCTTCATGGCGACCATAGCCGACTCCATGCCTGATTTCCTGATGTTAGGTCCTGCAATTCGCTTTTTGATAGATCTGATTCCCTATGTGCTGATGTCTGCGATGTTTATCGCTCTCTATATATTCATGCCGAATACCCATGTAAAACCTGTCAATGCCGTCATACCGGGCATCCTTGCTGGTATCGCCATGCAGGGTTTGCAAATATTCTATATTCATTCCCAGTTGTTTCTCTCAGGATATAATGCTATCTACGGCTCTTTTGCCGCTCTCCCTTTGTTTATGCTATGGGTACAAATATCCTGGACAATCTGTCTGTTTGGTGCGGAACTTTGTTACACGAATCAGTATCTGGATTATTATGATTATGACGCAGAGACGGGAGAGATCAGTTATCGCTACCGTACGATGTTATGTGCTCTGCTGATGAGTCGGATATGTCGTCGCTTTGCAGATGGTGGCAAACCTTATACGTCGGTAGAGTTACGGGCAGAGACAAATATCCCCATCCGCATAGTCAATGACCTGCTATATGAGTTGATAGATGCCAAGTTGCTCATTGAGATTACAAATGACGAGAAAGGGGATACCTCTCATTTTATGCCTGCGGAGGATATTAATAACCTGACCCTTGGTACCATGTTGGACCGTATGGAGTCACGAGGACAATGGAAGATTGACCTAGATGTGGGCGAACTCTTCTCTGAGGAGTGGGGAAAGGCGATGGAGCAACGATTAAACTACCTCCATGCCCTCCGTGATATCAAATTACAGAATTTACGTCCTTAGACGAATTTCTTGATAAGAGCAACAAAGCGTTCGCCATACTTCTTTTTCTTATGTTCTCCAATCCCTTGTATGAATCCGAAAGCATCCAAGGATACTGGTTTTATAGTGGCTAGAGAGTGTAGCACCTTGTCGCTGAAAATAATATAAGAAGGGAATCCCTCTTCTTCCGCGCATTGGCGACGAAGGCTCCGCAACGCCTCGAAAAGTTTCTTGTCTTCAATGCCTGTAGTCTCAGGGAGTCCAGGTATAGTGATAGTGGGTATCTCCAAATGTAGCCTCTTCGACTTGGCAACTTCCTTGACGGTATGATCGATTACACATAACTCGGCTTTTTTACGACCGTAAAGCACATCATTGCCACTTTCTGTAATCTTCACAATATTATTTTGATCGTAGGCTATTTCGATAAAGCCCATCTGTAGCATTTGCAGCAGATAATCTTGCCAGTCGTTGGTGGAGAGGGCTTTTCCAACTCCGAAAGTCTTGAGCGTATCATAGCCTTTTCTTTTGACAGTTGGTGAGTAGAGTCCCTTTAGGATTTCTATGATGGTAGAAGTCCGAACAGACTCTTCCGTACGTTTTATGGCACTTAACGCCATCTGAATATAGGTGGTGCCATCGAAACGTCGAGGAGGATTCATACATACATCACAATTGTCACAATCGTAGTCTCGTTGCTCTCCGAAATAATTTAACAAAATGCGGCGACGACAGATATTGGACTCTGCATAGTTCTGCATCTGTTTCAGTTTGTCGAGATTAATATCCTTTTGTCCGCTCTCCTTGGCGAACTGTGATAGTTGGACGACATCGGCAAGCGAATAAAAGAGAACCGTGTCGGCAGAGGTTCCGTCACGACCTGCACGACCTATTTCCTGATAGAAGTTTTCGATACTCTTCGGCATGTTATAGTGAATGATCCACCGTACGTTACTTTTGTCAATACCCATACCAAAAGCGATCGTAGCACAGATTACCTGTACATCATCTTTCTGAAAGTCTATTTGCGCCTTGTCTCGTTCTTTTTGCGTCAATCCAGCATGGTAAACAGAAGAAAATATTCCTTTGCTGTTCAAGAACTTGGAAACTTTTTCCGTAGTTTTCCTACTAAGACAATAGATAATACCACTTTCTGTGGGTCGTGCCTTGATAAATTGTAAAATGTAATTCTCCTTCTCTTTGGTCGCATATCCTCTTTTTACGGTCAGGCTCAGATTCGGACGGTCGAAACTTGAGATGAACACCTGAGGATTTTTCAGTTGGAGTTGCTTGATGATGTCCTGACGGGTTATCTTATCCGCTGTGGCAGTTAATGCCATGATGGGAATGTCAGGAAATTCTTGATGGAGGATGCCTAATTGCGTGTATTCTGGACGGAAGTCATGCCCCCATTGACTGATACAATGAGCCTCATCTATTGCGAATAGTGAAATGGTCATTTGTTTTAACAAAAAAGGAATCTCAGAAAGCAACTTTTCTGGGGATATGTAAAGCAATTTCAGACTGCCGTCAATGCATTTCCTTCGAACGATGGTGTCGGTGCTGAAATCATTGCCACTATTGAGGGCTGCTGCCTCAATGCCGTTTGCCCTCAGACTCTCTACCTGATCCTTCATTAAACTAATCAATGGCGAGATAATGACAGCAGTACCTTGCAAGGCTATGGCTGGGATTTGATAGCAAATACTCTTTCCTCCTCCTGTCGGCATGAGTACCAGACAGTCTTGGTGGTGGAGAACAGTGTTGATAATCTCTTCTTGATTGGCTCTAAAAGAGTCATAACCGTAATAGTTTTTTAAAAGAGTTTTTGTGTCCATTTTACTGAAAAATCCTAAAATTATCGACAAAGTTATTCTTTTTTTCTAAATAAATGTTGAAAAATGGTGAAATCTAATTTTTTTTCACTATATTTGCAAAGTATTAATATATCATTCAACCTTGACAATGGCCAAGTATAATGTTACTGAGAGAAAAGTAAAGGAAGCCGCGTATAGAACGTTGGTTAATCCTCAGTTGATGGATGATTTAAAAGAAAGAATCCTTGATGTCATTGTAATGAAGAAAAAATACAAGGACAAGGATTACTCTGCAAAAAGACTTGCGGATGATTTGGGGACCAACACCCGTTATATCTCGGCTGTTGTGAGTGTGCAGTTCCACATGAACTACACATCCTTTGTCAACAAATTCCGCATCGAGGAGGCGATGACCCTTATGGTGGATAAGCGTTATCAGGATTTGACGATGGAGGAGGTGAGTGACATGGTAGGCTTTGCTAACCGCCAGTCATTCTATGCCTCATTCTACAAATTTATGAACATGACTCCTCGGGAATATCGTATGCAGCATTACGAGAGACATCCATCTCAGAAAGTTCAAAAGAGGAAAAAGGACAAGTAGAAATTCAAAAATGGTTAGTTATTCTGACGAACGTTTTGCAGACCTTCAACTGCTCAGATACCAACTTGTTGGTTTTGAGCAGTTAACTTTGCGTCAAAAACGATACATATATGCGTTGTCAAAGGCGACTCTCTATGGTCGTGACATCACTTTTGACCAGTTTGGTAAGTATAATCTCCGCATCCGCAAGATGCTGGAGGTTATCTATACGGCTCCACAGATACAACACGACACCGAAGATTTCAGGGCTTTGGAAATCTATTTGAAACGTATCTGGTTTTCTAATGGTATCTATCATCATTATGGCTCGGAGAAGTTCCAGCCAGGATTTAGTGAGGATTATCTTCGCAAAATGTTGCAACAAGTTCCCAAGGAGCGCCTCCCTTTATCTGATGGAGAGACGTTAGATGCCTTTTGTGCTGATCTGTTTCCTGTTATCTTTGATCCCGACCTCTATCCCAAGCGAGTCAATAAGGCTGATGGGGCGGATCTTGTCAAGACCTCTGCTTGCAATTTCTACCAAGATGTCACGCAAGAAGAGGCAGAGAAATATTATCAAAGCCAAAAGGACGCCTATGAGGGGAATGAGCCTCCCTCTTTCGGACTTAACTCAACACTGGTCAAGCGGGATGGAAAGGTTTGTGAAGACATCTGGCGTGTCGGTGGACGCTATTCAAAGGCGATAGAGAAGATTGTCTATTGGCTGGAACAAGCAAAAGAATATGCGGAGAATCCGAAACAGGCAGATATCATCAGCCATTTGGTTGACTATTACAAGACTGGTGACCTGCATAGTTTCAACACCTATTGTAAAGAATGGGTAAGTGAGCATGAAGGCAGGGTGGATTTTGTAAATGGTTTTATCGAGGTATATGGTGACCCACTGGGTCTGAAAGGTTCCTGGGAGGGGATTGTGGAATACAAGGATATAGAGGCTACCAAGCGCACCCAGACAATTAGTAGTAATGCCCAATGGTTTGAGGACCACTCTCCTGTGGACCCTCGATTCCGAAAGAGAGAAGTCAAAGGCGTGAGTGCCAATGCCATCTGTGCGGCAATGCTGGGAGGTGATGAGTATCCCTCTACCGCCATCGGTATTAATCTTCCCAATGCCGACTGGATCAGAGCCGAGTATGGTAGCAAGAGTGTCACGATTAGCAATATCACTGACGCATACAATAAAGCCGCCCACGGCAATGGCTTTAAAGAGGAGTTTGTGATCGATGCCCAGACTTTAGCGATGATAGAGAGGTATGGAGACCTTTGTGATGACCTTCATACCGATTTGCACGAGTGTCTCGGACATGGTAGTGGACAACTGTTACCTGGCACGGATCCGGATGCCTTGAAAGCATATGGCAATACCATTGAGGAGGCAAGGGCGGACTTGTTTGGACTCTACTATATCGCCGACCCTAAAATGGTGGAGTTAGGTTTGCTTCCGGATATGGAAGCCTACAAGTCACAGTATTATAGTTATATGATGAATGGCTTGCTGACGCAGTTGATACGCATCCAGCCAGGACATCAGATAGAGGAAGCGCATATGCGCAACCGTGCGTTGATAGCACGATGGTGTATAGATCATGGTGATACGCTTTCTTTGACCCAGCGAGAGGGGAAGACCTATCTGGAAATCAAAGACTATGCGATGTTGCGTCAAATGATAGCCACGCTGTTAGCGGAAATACAGAGGATCAAGAGTGAGGGCGACTATGAGGCTGCCAGACAGATGGTTGAGCGTTATGCGGTGAAGGTTGACCCAGTCGTACATCAGGAGATATTGGAGCGCTATCATCGACTGGACCTTGCACCTTATAAAGGTTTTATTAACCCAAGGATGACTCCTCTGAGGAATGAGAAGGGAGAGATCATTGATATCCAGTTGGATTATACCGAGAAGTATGCACAGCAGATGCTCCGTTATAGTTCGGAATATGGTACGTTGATATGAGCAATCAGATACAAGACAGGGTCAAAAAGATCAAACAGTCGTTCCGTCAGTTGATGGACGGACAGACGGCGCAGTCGATGCGTGATAAGGGCGTTGAGTATAAACTTAACTGGGGCGCTTCCATTCCGATGCTAAGAGAGAAGGCAACCGAGATAGGCAAAGACTACGACCTGGCGATTGAACTATGGAAGACGGATGTCAGGGAATGTAAGATTCTTGCAACGATGATAATGCCAGCAGAGAGGATGTTGCCAGAAGTGGTGGATATCTGGATGGAACAGACTGTCTCTCAGGAAATAGCCGAGCAGGCAGCCTTCAATCTCTATCAGTATCTCCCGTTTGCTCCAGAGAAGGCGTATCAATGGATGGCATCAGACAAGGAACTCTACCAATTGTGCGGCTTCCATATTCTGACGCGCTTGTTTATGAACCGTCAAGAACCTAACGAGCGGGGAATCAACGAGTTCCTGGATCAGGCTTTGGCAGCCCTTCTGAGTCCTTCTTTAATGGTACGAAAAGCGGCTATGCAGAGTGTTATAAGGTTTTCAGAATTGGGACTTGTATATGAGCGAATGGCGAAAAGTGCGCTTAAAAGTCTTAATTTAGAACTTTTTTAAATAATTAATGCCTTATTCTAAAGAAATTATTGTAATTTTGTGCGGTTTTAGGTATTAATGATTAGATGAAAGAAAGTGTAAGGGCTACTGTCAGACAGATTCTGAATAATTATCTGGAGGTGAATAATCGTCGAAAGACGCCAGAGAGGTATGCGATTCTGGATGCAGTCTACGATATCAACAGGCACTTCACTCTGGAGGAACTGAGTGAGAAACTGGCAGAGGAGAACAGGTTCCCTGTTAGCAGGGCTACACTTTATAACACGCTGAAGTTGTTTATGGAGTTACGCTTAGTCATCCGTCATCGTTTCCAAGGACAGACGAAATACGAGGCATGTTACGACAACAACAGCCACAGCCACCAGATCTGTACGGTCTGTGGGAAAGTTACGGAGATTAAGTCGCCTCAGATATCGGAGACTATCAGTAACATGCACCTGAAGCGGTTCCGTAAAGACGGCTATTCCCTATATATTTATGGAATATGTAGTACCTGCCAGGCGAAGATTACGCGAACAAAAACAAAGAAAAGCAATCAAAATATAAATAAGCAAAAAGATGAATCAAGGTAAAGTTGATGTCCTGCTCGGTCTGCAGTGGGGCGATGAGGGAAAAGGGAAGGTGGTTGACGTGTTGACCCCCCAGTATGATGTCGTTGCCCGTTTCCAGGGCGGTCCTAATGCTGGTCATACGCTGGAGTTTGAGGGACAGAAATATGTGCTTCGCAGCATACCCTCTGGTATTTTCCAAGGCGGTAAGGTCAATATTATTGGTAATGGCGTCGTCTTGGCTCCTGACTTGTTTATGGAGGAGGCTAAGGCTTTGGAGACCAGCGGCCATGAATTAAGGAATCGCCTGCATATCTCCAAGAAAGCCCATCTCATCATGCCCACCCATCGTGTGCTGGACGCAGCCTATGAGGCTCAAAAGGGAAAGAACAAGGTTGGCACGACAGGAAAGGGCATTGGTCCGACCTATACAGACAAGGTGTCGCGTAATGGTTTGCGAGTTGGTGATATCCTTGAGAACTTTGAGGAGAAATATGCAAAGGCTAAGGCTCGTCATGAGGCTATCCTCAAGTCATTGAACTTTGATTATGACATCACAGAGGTGGAGAAGAAATGGTTGGAGGGCATTGAGTATCTCCGTCAGTTCCCTATTGTTGACTCTGAACATGAGATTAACAACTTGTTGAAGAGTGGCAAGAGTGTTCTTTGTGAGGGCGCTCAGGGCACCATGTTGGATATCGATTTTGGATCTTATCCTTTCGTGACCTCTTCGAATACCATCTGTGCCGGTGCTTGCACGGGTCTTGGAATAGGACCTAATAAGATTGGTGATGTCTATGGTATCATGAAGGCATATTGCACTCGTGTTGGTGCAGGTCCTTTCCCCACTGAGTTGTTCGACGAGACAGGTAAGCGCATCCGTGACTTGGGTCATGAGTATGGTGCGGTGACAGGTCGTGAACGTCGTTGTGGCTGGATAGACCTGATTGCCTTGAAATACTCTATCATGGTGAATGGTGTCACCCAGTTGATTATGATGAAGAGTGACGTGCTGGACGACTTCGATACGATCAAGGCATGTGTTGCCTATAAGCAGAATGGTACGGAGATTGATTATTTCCCCTATAATATCGAGGAAGGTATTGAACCAGTCTACAAGGAACTTCCCGGATGGAAGACGGATATGACATCGTTTACCAGTGAGGATCAGTTCCCACAGGCATTCAAGGAGTATATCAAGTTCCTCGAGACAGAGTTGGAGACTCCTATCAAGATTATCTCTATCGGTCCAGACCGAGCACAAACTATTGTAAGAAAATAAATGGCACAGAAACCAAGTATACCTAAGGGCACTCGCGATTTCGGACCTGTCGAGATGGCGAAGCGCAACTATATCTTCAACACCATTCGTGAGGTCTATGCGCTCTATGGCTTTCAGCAGATAGAGACACCTGCCATGGAGACCCTGCAGACGCTGATGGGCAAGTATGGGGAAGAGGGTGACAAACTGCTCTTCAAAGTCCTGAATAGCGGAGACTTCATGGGTAAGGTCACAGAACAGGAACTGCAGGAGCGTAACGCCCTGCATCTCGCCGCCAAACTGTGTGAGAAGGGACTGCGTTATGACCTCACCGTCCCCTTTGCCCGCTATGTGGTGATGCATCGTGAGGAACTGCAACTGCCTTTCAAGCGTTACCAGATACAGCCGGTATGGCGCGCTGACCGTCCGCAGAAGGGTCGTTATCGTGAGTTCTATCAGTGTGATGCCGATGTGGTAGGCTCTGACTCACTGCTGAACGAGGTGGAACTGATGCAGATTGTGGACACCGTCTTCACTCGTTTTGGCATCCGTGTTCAGATCAAGATCAATAACCGTAAGATATTGTCTGGTATCGCTGAGGTCATTGGGGCTGCTGATAAGATTGTGGATATCACAGTAGCGATTGACAAACTCGACAAGATTGGCATTGATAATGTGAATGCGGAGTTGCGTGAGGATGGACTTACGGAAGAGCAGATTACCAAACTGCAGCCTATCATTTCCTTGTCAGGTACGAATGACGAGAAACTGCAGACTATTGCGGAAGTGCTTAGTGGTAGTGAGACAGGACAGAAAGGTGTCGAGGAGACGCAGTATATCTTGGATGTTCTCAAGTCTGTCGGCTTGAAGAATGAGATACAACTCGACCTCACGCTTGCTCGTGGCTTGAACTATTACACTGGTGCCATCTTCGAGGTGAAGGCTCTGGACGTGGAGATGGGTAGTATCACTGGTGGTGGTCGTTATGACAACCTGACAGGTATCTTCGGCATGCCAGGATTGAGTGGTGTAGGTATCTCCTTTGGTGCCGACCGTATCTATGATGTCCTCAACACCTTAGACCTCTATCCGAAAGACTCTATGACAGCCACACAGGTTCTCTTCATCAATTTTGGTGAGACAGAGACTGCTTACTGCCTATCAATTATAAATAAGGTTCGTGCGCAAGGAGTTAGGGCGGAAATCTATCCTGATGCCGCTAAGATGAAGAAGCAGATGAGTTATGCCAATGCCAAGCAGATTCCTTACGTCGCCCTCGCTGGTGAGAATGAGATGAAGGAAGGGAAGATCACCCTCAAGAATATGGAGACGGGTGAGCAACAGTTGGTAACCCCAGAAGAACTGATAGCCAAGTTATGAGAAAAATATTCATAGCATTATTGGTCTTGACGACACTGACCTCTCTGATGCCGGACCATGTGACGACTATTTTCGTGATAGGTGACTCCACCGCAGCAAAGAAAGACCTCTCTACGGGTTCGCCGGAGAGAGGGTGGGCGATGGCGTTGCAGGATTATTTTGACTCTGCCTATATTCGTGTAGATAACCATGCCGTCAACGGTCGTTCCTCCAAGAGTTTCATTGACGAGGGACGATGGGACAAGGTGCTCTCGCTCATCCGTCCTGGTGACTATGTCATCATCCAGTTTGGACATAATGACGAGAAGCCCAAGGCAGACCGTCATACTGACCCAGGTTCTACCTTCGATTATAATCTGGCGAAGTTTGTACGGGAGACCCGTGAGAAAGGGGGCATCCCAGTCATCATGAATCCTGTAGTGCGTCGTAACTTCGCTAAAAAGCCGATGAAGACAGCAGATGATGAGTCGCTTCGTAACACGACCTTCGCTGATGCCGCCAAGGTCGTGGAGGGCGATTCCCTGATTGACACTCACAAACTCTATGCGGTAGCCCCTCGTGATGTGGCACGGCGGATGAATGTTCATTTCGTGGATGCGACTAAGATTACCCATGACCTCGAGCAGTCGTTAGGTGTGGAAGGCTCCAAGAAACTACACATGTGGTACAAGCCTGGTGAGCATCCTGCCTTACCTGATGGTCGTCAGGACAACACTCATTATAATCAGTATGGTGCCCATGTCGTAGCAGGACTTTTGTCTGACGCTCTTGTCAAGGAGATTCCAGTGTTGGCGAAATACCATCATGATGTTGAGTTTAAGGAATAGATACCGCAGCATCACTATCCCTATTAGCATTCTTTAACTAAAATACTTGTCAGGTGTCCCACGCTTTGGGACACCTGACTTTTACCTTTGCACTCAGAGACATTAAAAAAGAATGCAATATGATTAGTTTATTTTTCATCAGTGCCATCATCGTAGCGTGTGTTGATCTCTTCATGGGGTATGTGGATGCCCTAAGTAACGAAACCTCTCATGACAACAGGGTGGAGGGGAATTGTTAAAATAAAACTTTTCCCTATAATCCTTGTTGATTACAAAAATATTTGTATCTTTGCATATAAATCATAACAAACGATGAGCAATTTATATAAAAGTGTAAACAAAGCATGGCTATAAAAGATATCAAACTTTCTAAAATACCTGAAGAGATTACAGAGGATGGATTAAAGATTTATGGTTCTGTATCCTATGAGACACAGATAGCCATATTGAGTCAATATCTGCATAATCTTGAGGGTAAACATGATATCTCGTCAGGCGAAAGACGATATGAGATTTTGGAGGCTATTCGTGACTTCATGGAATACAAGCATCAACAAGACAAGAAGAATCCGATGTGGGACAATGTCAGCGACGAGATTGTGGCGAAGGCAGCAGATAGCCCACAAGAATGTGACCTTTTTGCCGACTTCTTCAACGTTCCTTTCCCTGCGCCTAAAAATCCTACATTTACCTTCATTGATTTGTTTGCTGGTATAGGTGGTTTTCGTATTGCCATGCAAGAACTGGGTGGTAAGTGTGTCTATTCTTCAGAATTTGATGCCCAGGCACAACGTACTTATTTTGCGAATTATGGTGACATGCCTTTTGGTGACATCACAAAGGAAGTGACTAAAAGTTATATCCCTGATGAATTTGACATTCTTTGTGGCGGTTTTCCTTGTCAAGCATTTTCTCTTGCTGGCAAACGGCTTGGCTTTGAGGATGAAACACGAGGAACTTTGTTCTTTGAGATCGAGGACATTCTGCGCCGTAAGCAGCCCAAAGCATTCTTCTTGGAGAATGTTAAAGGACTGATGATTCATAAGGGAGGACAGACCATTAAAACTATCTTGGAACATCTAGACGATGCAGGCTATGATGTTGTACCACCTCAAATCGTCAATGCAATGGACTTTGGTGTACCCCAACATCGTGAACGTGTATATATCATTGGTTTTCGTAAGGACTTACATATTGACATCAACAAGTTTAAATATCCAGAGCCTCAGACAATAGGCGACAAACGCCCACGCTTTCGTGATGTCATGGAGGAACATGAGGTGTCTGTTAAATATTATCTTTCTACTGTTTATGTTGAAACATTAATCAGACATAAGGCTCGTCATGAGGCTGCAGGACATGGATTTGGATATAAGATTATTGACCTAGATGGTGTTGCGAATGCTATTGTTGTTGGTGGTATGGGAAGGGAGTGCAATTTAATAATAGATAAACGTTTAACGAATTTCACTCCTATTACAAATATTAGGGGAGAGGTTAATCGAGAAGGTATTCGCAAAATGACTCCACGTGAATGGGCAAGGTTACAAGGCTTCCCAGAGAACTTTAAAATTGTAGTAGCCGATGCCTCTGCTTATAAGCAGTTTGGCAACAGCGTTGCGATACCTGCCATTAAGGCAACAGCAGAGAATGAATTGAAATTGTTAGGACTTATAAGCGCTTAGGACTATGGCAATAACTGGAAACAAAGGAGAATGGAGTGAACTTTATGCATTGTTTCGTCTGCTCGGCGAAGGTGAGGTTCATGCAGGTGATGCAGACTTGAACAAACTTGACTTGTATTATCCCATCCTCAATATCATACGAGAAGAGAGCAAGAAATATGAATACAAGCCCAACAAAGAACAGAATGTCGTTGTTATTGATGAAGACGGCAACGAATATGCATGCATTGCGATGGATAAGTTTATGGAGGAATCCTCAAAACTTCTTGACTCCATTAAGAATGCGGGCAGTCAGAGGGCTTTCGAGGTGCCAGATGCGGAGTGCTTCATGAGCCAGATAGGATGCACCAAAATAAAGGCACCATCGCAAGATAAAGCGGATATTCACATTGTCATACACGACTTGCGCACCAACATGACTCCCTTGCTTGGTTTCAGCATCAAGTCTCAACTGGGTAGTGCTTCGACATTGCTTAATCCAGGAATGCCAACCAATCCCTAAATCCCGAATATAACCATGAAAATATGGTTAAATATTTATAAATAATTGC
>ERZ842401.2159-NODE-2159-length-26698-cov-8.038134_pt1 | contig 26698 bp, 18 predicted proteins | sample MGYA00521270_ERZ842401 | MGnify/ENA primary metagenome ERZ842401 (study PRJEB31892, sample SAMEA3878208) | bioreactor metagenome | biome: Moose rumen | place: Sweden | collected 2011-10 | study: EMG produced TPA metagenomics assembly of the PRJEB12797 data set... | reverse complement strand
TAAAACGCTACGAGGAAGCCCTTGCGCTCTATCACAAGCGAAAATTCGCCGAGACGTTAAAAATAGTCGACGAGTTGAAAGCCGCCGCGCCCGCTTGGAAGAAGTCATTCCTGCTGGAGGCATACGTGCGCCGCGAGCAATGCGAGTTCGTCAAGGAATTCAACTTGCTGACGAAACTCCTGCCGCAATTGCCGCTCAAGACGCCCGAAGATAAATCGTTGGCGGCGGACGCGCTAAGTTTGTTCGGGTCGGTCAATCGCATATTGGGCAACGCGGCTGAGTCCGTGGAAAGTTTCAAGTTATCGGCGGGCTTTGAGGGCGGCGGCGTCAAGGCTTGCAACGAAATCAGCAACGCGCTCTTTGCCGCCAACAGCTCCGAGCAATTCACCGCCGAAAACTTCCAAGCCCTTCACGCCGAGTATAAAAAATATCTTGCCGACATCGAGCCGTATCCGCGCAGGGCTTACAATCACGAGCGGATTCGTATAGGTTTTATGTCGGCGGATTTTCAATGGCACGCCGTCATGTCGTGGAGTTGGGCGTTGTTCAACGAGCTTGACAGGAAAAAGTTCGCCGTCTGTTGCTATTCCAACGTCAAACAGCCCGACCGCGTCACTAATCACTTAAGCAAGACCGCCGACATCTGGCGCGACATCTCAAGCCTTAGCGACGCCGAAGCCGCGCACCTTATCCGCGACGACGAGATTGATATACTGTTCGATTTGTCGGGGCACACGGCGGATAATCGCTTGCGCGTGGCGGCTTACAGACCTGCGCGGATTCAAATCAGCGGTATCGGCTACATGAACTCCACCGGGCTTGACGCCGTCGATTATTTTTTGACGGATAAGTATTGCGCGGGCGACGCCGCTTATTTTACCGAGAAGCTCCTAATCTTGCCGCACAGTCATATCTGCTACGAGCCGCCGATTAAAAAGTTGGAACCCGCCGCCGAGCCGCCCTGCGTCAAAAACGGCTTTGTGACCTTCGGGAGCTTTAATCAGTTCGGCAAGGTGACGGATTCGATATTGCGGGCGTGGCAGCGGATATTGAACGCGGTACCCTCCTCGCGGCTGATTCTTAAGCATAAAATTTTTAAGACGGCTGACGGGCGGGAATTCGTTAGCGGGCGGCTTAAGGCTTGCGGCGTCGACGCGGCGCGGGTGGACATGCGCCCCTACTCCGCGAATCATCTTGCCGAATATGCCGACGTGGACATCGCGCTTGACACTTACCCCTACACGGGCGGCGTCACGACGTGCGAGGCGTTGTATATGGGCGTGCCGGTGATTAGTCTTTACGGCGACAGACACGGGACGCGCTTTGGGCTAAGCATATTGGCGAATATCGGCTTGCCCGAATTGGCGGCGGCGACTTATGACGATTATGTTCAGCGTGCGACAGCCTTGGCGGGCGACGCGGACTTGTTGCGCTTGCTGAGGAAAAATCTGCGCGGAATGATGAGGCGTTCGCAACTTATGGACGCGCAAGGTTATGTTCGCGAGGTCGAGGCGGCTTTTGTTAAGATTTTGAACGAGGTTTGACGTGAACACAGAGGAACTATACGCGGCGGCGGCTGAACAGTACAAGGCAAAGAAATTCCGCGAGGCGTTGAAATTGCTGGCGGAATTGCGCAGAGCCGAGCCGAATCACAAAAAGGCGTACACGTTGGAGGCGTGCATATGGGAGGATTCGAGCAACTACGTGCGGGAAATCGACGCGCTGAAAGAATTCCTGCAACGAGCGAACTTGAACGCGCCCGACGAACGCGCAATGGCGGCAGTGGCGTTATCGGGGCTGGGCATGGCGTGCCGACAGTTGGCGTTGCCGCAGGCGGCGATAAATTATTTCCGCGAGGCGGCAAGGCTTATCGGCGACAATGCGGCGGCGGCTGAGCGGATAAGCGCGGCATTGCTGACGGGCTGTCACGCCGAGGACTTCAAGCCCGAAAACTTCCAAGCCCTCCACGCCGAGTATAAAAATTATCTTGCCGACGTTGAGCCGTATCCGCGCAGATTTTATAATCACGAGCGGATTCGTATCGGTTTCATGTCGGCGGATTTTAAATTGCATTCCGTCATGCTTTGGAGCTCCGCGCTGTTGACGGGGCTTGATAAGGCGGCGTTCGCGGTGCATTGCTATTCAAGCGTCAAGATTTACGACCGCGTCACCAATTACCTTAAGCGCGAGGTCGAGGTTTGGCGCGACATTTCAAGCTTAACCGACGCCGAAGCCGCGCACCTTATCCGCGACGACGAGATTGATATACTGTTTGACCTATCGGGGCACACGGCGGGCAATCGGCTAAGGGTTGCGGCGTATAAACCCGCGAGCGTGCAAATCAGCGGTATCGGCTACATGAACAGCACGGGGCTTGACGCCGTTGATTATTTTTTGACCGATAAGTATTGCGCGGGCGACGCCGCTTATTTTACCGAGAAGCTTTTAATCCTGCCGCACAGCCACGTTTGCTTTATCGCGCCCACGAAGTCCGAGCCTGCCGCCGAGCCGCCGAGCGTCAAAAACGGTTTCGTGACGTTCGGGAGCTTTAATCAATACGGCAAAGTTACGGATTTAATCTTGCGGACGTGGAAGCGGATATTGGACGCGGTGCCCGCCTCGCGGCTTATCCTCAAGCAGAAAGTCTTCAATACAAGCGACGGGCGCGAATACGTCGGCAAGCGGCTGGAGCGATTCGGCTTTGACTTGGCGCGGGTGGAGATGCGACCCTACACGGCGAATTACTTGGAGCAGTACGCCGACGTGGACATTGCGCTTGACACGTTCCCTTATACGGGCGGCGTCACGACGTGCGAGGCGTTGTATATGGGCGTGCCCGTCGTGAGCTTATACGGCGACAGACACGGGACGCGCTTCGGGCTAAGCATATTAAGCAATATCGGCTCGGAGGAGTTGGCGGTTGCCACGCCCGACGATTACGTTCAGCGGGCGGTGGTGCTTGCCAAGGATAAGGAATTGCTCAGCCTGTTCAGGACAAATCTGCGCGGGAGACTTTTAAGTTCACGGCTGATGAATTCAACGACTTACGTCCGCGAGGTCGAGGCGGTCTTTAAAAATCTTGTCAGGAGCCGCCCGCCTGTTATATAATCCTCAAAAAATTCGGAGGCGAGGCACTCATGAGGAAAATAATCTTAATATGTTTAGCGGTGATGTTGAGCTTGCAAAGTGCGGCGTTAGCCAAGGAGGCGGCGGAGCCTGTCAAGGTCGCCGTCGAATTGGAAGACGGCTCGCGGCATAAGGAGCTGGGCACCGCGCAATTGCTTGAGCGGCTCTTGAACGCGGAGCTTGGCAAAAAAAATATCGTCGACGTGACGGAGAGTCGAGTGACGGGCGAGCCGTTCGAGGCTACGGAAAAGTCGGCGGCGGATTTGGGTACGCTGTTGGTCTTCGACGCCGTGGAATTGCCCTCGGAGTCGGAGCCGCCCGCCAACTTCGACAATGACTTTTACGCGGCAAGCGGCGCAAGTTACGTTATCCGTTGCGAAGTGATTGCCCTTGGCTTGACGAAGGTCGAGGACAACACGCTGAGCACGATCTCAACGATTGTCGGCACGGGTCTTGAATTCGCCGATAAGGAGTCTGTTCAATACGTCGGCACGGGCATCGGAATGTTGGGCTACATTCAGACGAAACGCACCGCGCTCAATACTGTCGTCAACATGCAGTTTATCGACACGGCGACGGGCAAAGTCGTTTGGCAGGAGCACTTTATCGGGCAAGCTGTCAAGCACCACAAGGGCGGCAAGAATTATCCCGACGCCTGGACGCGAGCCTTTAATGATTCCGTGGAGGATACAGCGCGGCGCATTGCCAAACGTGTCAACAAATACGTCGACAAGGTTGTCGTCAAGGGCAAGAGCGATAAGTCCTTCGCGCCCAAAAATGCTTCAATCGGCGGCTTCGTCGTCGGCAGTTTTTAAAATCAAAATTAAGGAGTAACGTATGGAAACTTTTTACAGTGCAGAAGTCAACGTGCAAATGCTGATTTATTTGATGAAGGCGCACGGCATCAAACGAGTAATAATCAGCCCCGGTGCGACGAACGTAGCCTTTGGAGCGAGCTTGCAACAAGACCCCGATTTTGAGATTTATTCGGCGGTCGACGAGCGGTCAGCGGCGTATACGGCTTGCGGCATGGCGGCGGAGAGCGGTCAACCCGTGGCGATAAGCTGTACCGGCGCGACTGCCGCCAGGAATTACTTCCCCGCCCTAACCGAGGCTTTCTATCGCAAGTTGCCAATCTTGACGATAACCTCTTCGCAAAAGTTTTATCGTATCGGCGACTTAAGTCCGCAATTCACGGACAGGACGCACCCGCCCAAAGACATTGCGCGGACGAGCTTGTTCCTGCCAATCCCGCACGATAACGACGAGCTGACAGCCTACACCGTCAAGCTTAACGCCGCGCTCCTTGAATTAACCCGCAACGGCGGCGGTCCGGTTCACGTCAATCTTGAAACGAGCTTCAGCCGCGATTTCAGCGTCAAGGAGTTGCCCGAATTCACGGTTATTAAGCGGCTCTTCCCGAAGGATAAATTCCCTTCGCCCAAAACCATAGGCAACCGCGTCGCGATTTTGGTCGGCTCCCACGCTCCTTGGAGTAAATCCCTCACGGCGGCTGTCGAGTCCTTTTGCGAAAAGTATAACGCTTACGTCCTTTGCGACCATACCTCCAACTACACCGGCAAATATAAGATTTTCTTTGCGTTGCTCAGCGTGCAGGAGGGCGTTTTCTATCCTTGCCAACAGCCCGACTTGCTGATTCATATCGGCGAGACTTCGGGCGCGTACTTCGCGATAAAGGCGGCTAACGTTTGGCGCGTCAGTCCCGACGGCGAACTCCGCAACACCTTTAAAAATCTGCGGCTCGTCTTTGAGATGTCGGAGGAGGAATTTTTTATCCAATACGCCGGCAACGACGACAAGCCTCGCGAAACCGCCTCCTACAAAAACGCAAGCTTCAGCCTTCAGAATATCCTTAAGCAAATTCCCGACGTGCCGTTTTCCAATATCTGGATGGCTCACGAAACCGCACCGCTCCTGCCGCCGCACAGCGTGCTTCATTTGGCGATTCTTAACAGCTTGCGGGCGTGGAATTTCTTCGACGTAAACCCGTCAATCACGCGCTTCAGCAACGTCGGCGGCTTCGGCATTGACGGTTGCGCCTCCACGCTCCTTGGAGCCTCACTTGCCGCGCCCAATAAGCTGTTCTTCGGCATTATCGGCGACCTCGCATTTTTCTACGATATGAACTTCGCGGGCAGCAGGCACCTCGACAGCAATTTGCGCCTCCTGCTTGTCAACAACGGGCGCGGTACCGAATTCCGCATGTATAACAATTACGCCGCGCAGTTTGGCGACAACACCGACAAATTCATAGCCGCCGCCGGGCACTACGGCAAGCAGTCCCGCGACTTGGTTAAGCACTACGCCCGCGATTTGGGCTTTGAGTATCTCACCGCGTCGAACAAGGAAGAATATCTTAAATTCGTCAAGCGATTCACCGCGCCTCAGCGTCTGCCGCGCCCGATTATCTTTGAAGTCTTCACCGACTCCCAAGACGAAAGCGACGCCCTGCGCATGATTCGCACAATAATCAAGCGTCCGCCCGCTCAGGCAAGAGCCGCCGCTCCCGCGCAGATTAAGCCTCCGACGCCGGCTCCCGCTCAAGTTAAGCCTCCGACGCCGGCTCCCGCGCAAGTTAAGCCTCCGACGCCGCCCGCTCAAGCTAAACCTCCGACGCCGGCTCCCGCGCAAGCTAAACCTCCGACGCCGCCCGCTCAAGTTAAACCTCCGACGCCGACGCCTGCTCCGTCAACGGGCACTTACTTCCCGAAACCGCCGTTTTTCTGCGGAGATTCGACATTCGCAGGCGACGTGCTTCATTCCTTCGGGCAATACGAAATCCTCGATGCCTCCAACGAAATCGACTTCGACACGAAACGCTTCATCGTATTTTTCGGCGCGGATTATGCCAAGCTCAAGACGTTTTTCGCGCTCAAAGGCATGGTCGAGGGCAAAGACTACATGGACGGGCGCAAGCTGTTCAGACCTGTGCGGATACGTTTCGGCAAATCGGCGGCGGATAAGCTGACGGTACCGACCGAAAAGCAGCCCGAACGTCCCAAGCCGACAAACGCCTTGCTCCCGCCGCGTGAGCCGCAACTGGGCTTTGGCGTCATGCGCTTGCCGCAACTGGAAAACGGCGACTTTGATTTGGAAGAGACGCGCCGCATGTTCGACGAGTACATGAAGGGCGACTTCTGCTACTTCGACACGCACCCGTTTTATTGCAAGAAACAATCTCAAAGCATCGTGCGCGAGCTGGTCGTCAAGCGTTATCCGCGTGACAAATTCCTGTTGGCGGGCAAAATGTATTGGCCCATTCGCAACCCCGACGAGTACGAGAAAATTTTCGTCAACGAGCTGAAGGATTGCGGCGTGGAATACTTCGATTATTATCTGTTGCACGCGCTGTCGGAAAAATATGCGAACATGCACGAGGAGCTGGGCGGCTTTGAATTTTTAAAGCGGCTTAAGGCAAAGGGCTTCGTGCGGCGGATAGGCTTCTCTTTCCACGACAAGCCCGAAGTCTTGGACGCGATACTTAGCCGGCACCCCGAAATTGAGATCGTGCAGTTGCAACTGAACTACATGGATTGGGAAGACCCGTTCGTTCAATCGCGGCGACTCTACGAGACGGCTAAAAAGTACGGCAAGCAAATCAGCGTCATGGAGCCGATAAAGGGCGGTTCGCTGGCTAACCTAGACAAGCTCAACATAGGCGGCGGCATAGACAGGGCGACGTTTGCAAAAATGGCGTTGCGCTTCGTGGCGAGCTTGGGCGTGAGCATAATCCTTAGCGGCATGAGCGCGACCGAACACGTTATCGCCAACAGGCAGACGCTTGCCGAGCCGGTGACGCTTACCGAGGAGGAACAGGCGACGTACCGGCGAATCCGCGAGGCGTTCAAATCTGCGCGGCTGATACCCTGCACGGCTTGCCGCTACTGCGAGGCGGAATGTCCGAAAAAAATCGTGATACCCGACATCTTGTCGTTGCTGAATCAGTGCGGGCATACGGGCGAAAACGATACGACCTACCTTGGGCGGTTCAAAATCCTGTACGCGTCGGCTACGCAAAATCGCGGGCGTGCGGGCGAGTGCATAGCTTGCGGCAGGTGCGAAAATCGTTGCCCGCAAGGCATTGAGATTCGCGAACACATGCGCGAGGCGAAGAAACTTTTTGAATACAAGTAAGCTGACGGCGGCGTTGATTCTGCTTGCAAGTGCGACGGCTTCCGCGCAGGCGACCGCCGACGAGATTGACGACGGCATTAGCGGCATCAAGGTTGCGACGTTCGATTACGGCGCGGAGGTTCGATTCTTCGACGCCAAGCCCGAATTCATTTTGGACTGCCAAAACATTTCGGCGGATTGGATTCATGCCGATAAAGATTTCGTCAAAGTTAAGCTTAACAGGGAAATATTCTCGTTGATGGGCACGGGGCTCGAATGGAACGTCGGGCTTAATGCCGTCGGCGGGAATTTTTCTGTGTTGCCGAGCGTCGGATTTAAGCTGTACGCAAGGATACGCCCGCGCCTCGACCTGTATTTGCAATTCGACGGCTTAACCTTGGGCGGACGCGCTCACGTCACGGATTTTGAATCGGGCTTGAGATATTGTCCGCGCCGCGACTTTTCGATAAGCGCGGGCTGGCGCGATTTAAACTTTCACCTTCGACACGGCGGCGCATTTCATCTGCGCGGATTATTTACGGGCGTCCGATACGAATTCTAAATTCCTCTTCAACCCGAAGGGGAAAATTTTTTTGCCGATTGCGATTCCATTCGCTCGACACGATTTATATCCGCGATTACGGCTTGACGGCGAAGGAGGCGGCGGTGCAAATCATCAACGGCTTCCTCAAGTAAAATAGGAGTTGATTTTATGAACGACACGGCGCGAAAAATTTTGTTGGCGGAGTTATATAAGCTGTCGCCGCCGGCGCAAGAGGCGGTTCGCGAATTGCTTACGGCTGAACAATGCCTCGCGGCACTGCCCGAAATACCGCAGAGTTCAAAAGGCGCGGACGTCAATTTAATCGCGAAGTTAAATCGGGCGATTGACGTGCTAAGGAACAGCCCGCGTTGATTTTCGGCGTTCATGTATTGGTTGCGCGTGCTTTTATCGACAATCCCGCCAATAAGCCCGTAGTTCATCACCAAGACGACAACAAATTACACTCTTGCATTTGGAATTTGGAATGGGCGACGGTTGGCGAAAATGTTTAACGCTCACCCAATGACAATTCACGGTATAATCAGCGGCAAAACCTATAAAGACGTAACATAAACTTAAAGCGGCTCCGAGGTTTAATCGGAACCGCTTATTTTTTCGGATTGGCGTGCTCGGCGGGAGTTGAACCCGCGATCTTCGGTGTCGGAGACCGACGTCTTATCCACTCGACTACGAGCACAAATTTATTTTATGTTCAAGAGGTCTTTGGTATGTTGAGCGACCTGTTCGGGCGTGATTGTCATGTTGCGAGCAATGCCCGATTCTTGAGCCGCCTTTGCGACAGCCGCCGCAACCGTCGGAGCAACGCGTTCGTCGAAGGGAGTGGTTATTACGTGCTCCTCGTTGAGTTCGTCCTCGCTGACGAGGGAGGCTATTGCATAAGCCGCCGCGATTTTCATTTCCTCGTTGACGTCCGTCGCCCGAACGTCCAACGCGCCTCTGAATATGCCGGGGAAGGCAAGCAGATTGTTGACTTGATTGGGGAAGTCACTGCGCCCCGTCGCCACCACGCGAGCACCCGCCGCCTTGGCGAGGTCGGGCATAATTTCGGGAACGGGATTCGCCATTGCCAGGATAATCGCGTCCTTGTTCATCATGCGAACCATATCTTGCGTAAGGAGGTTAGCCTTCGACACGCCGATAAACACGTCCGCGCCGTGAATCACGTCGACGAGCTGACCGGCTTCCTTGTCAAAGTTGGTGACGGCGGCGATTTGGTCTTTGTAGGGATTCATGCCCTTGCCGCGCCCCTGATAAATCGCGCCCGTCGAATCGCACAGCAGGACGTCACGTGCGCCCATTTTTTGAATCAGGTAGGTGATAGCCATACCCGCCGCGCCCGCGCCGTTGACGACGACTTTAATCTCCTCGAACTTCTTGCCGACGAGCCGCAGGGCGTTAATCAGAGCCGCCGCCACGACGATAGCCGTACCGTGTTGGTCGTCGTGGAAGACGGGAATATCAACGCTGTCTTTAAGGGCGTGTTCGATGTCGAAGCATTCGGGAGCCTTGATGTCCTCAAGATTGATGCCGCCGAACGTGGGAGCCATGAGCTGAATCGTCTTTATGATGTCGGGGACGCTCTTTGTATTGAGGCAAATGGGAATGGCGTCGACGCCGGCGAAGCCCTTAAAGAGAATCGCCTTGCCCTCCATGACGGGCAACCCCGCGCCCGCGCCAATGTCGCCCAAGCCGAGCACTGCGGTGCCGTTGGTGACGACCGCAACCAGGTTGCCGCGATTGGTGTAGTCGTAGATTTTATTGAAGTCGTCTTTAATCTCAAGACAGGGAGCGGCGACGCCCGGCGTATAGGCGAGAGTCAAATCCTTGGCGGTTGCGAGCGGGACTTTGCTCCTGACTTCGAGCTTGCCGCGATTGGTTTTGTGCAGGGCGAGGGCTTCCTTGTCGACGTTTGACACTGATATTCATCCTTTCGAGTCTTGCTTTGATAACCGCCGCATATTATATTAGTCCCGCCGCACAAATTCAAGCCCGCAAATGCTTGAATACAATATTTTTTGGCAACCTCCCGAAAAATTTTTGAGCGGGCGGCTTGCAAAGGGCAGGCATTTCTGCTACAGTTAGACAACGGGTTAGGAGAGGTTTGGGGCGGAACTTAAGCCTGCTCTAAAAATCCTCTAAGCATTTTCAAATATAATTCCCGTTAATCCCATCAAACATAAACGCCACAATGCCGACGGGCTGTCCCCGCAGCTGAGGTCGGCGGCAAATCTGAGCGGTATCCACCAAATGCCGCCGGCGGGAGGTGAGACATGACGAATTGATTCCGATTTCTATATACAACGAGGCGGAGGCTTTTGCCTCCGTCTTTTTGCGTTTTGCGCCTTTCTTTTCGCGCACAAAGAAAGGTTTCAAAGAAAAAGCTTATTGAACTTCCTTTCTTTGCGTGCCCAAAGAAAGGAAGCGAAAGAAAGGGCACCTCGCAGGGGCGTAAAGTCGGTTGCCCGAACCGTCCGATAATTTTAACGTGGTGAAGCCGGCGGTATTTGCATCACGCAAATGCGCCGGCGGAGGAGCCGTCATCCATGACGGCTCCTAAAATATGCGGCGGTTGTCTTTAAGCGCAAGCCGTGTTACAATGCGCGGCATGAATAAGAAACTTAAACTCATTACCTACGGGTGCCAAATGAACGTCGCCGACTCCGAACGCATGGCGGGGTTGCTTGCTCAAATCGGCTACACTTTGACCGACGACACGGACGCGGCGGACTTAATCCTTATCAACACCTGTTGCGTCCGCGCCACCGCCGAGGATAAAGTCTTTGGGCAAATCGGCAGGTTCAAGGCTCTCAAGCTCCAAAAGCCCAATCTGATTCTGGGCATCGCCGGCTGTATGGCTCAAAAGGAGGGTGCCAATCTGCTCAAACGCGCCCCGCATCTCGACTTCGTTTTGGGTACCGGGCAAAGCTCCGAGGTCGCTCGTGTCGTCCAAAGCATTGAGCGCGAACGCCGTCATGTCGTCGATACCTCCAATGTTGACAGTCAACCCAACCCGCAGGATGCAACGTCACGTTGCCGCGGCGGCAATGTCTCAACCTTCGTGCCGATTATGTACGGTTGCAACAATTTCTGCACCTACTGCATCGTCCCTTACGTGCGCGGGCGCGAGCGCAGTCGTCAACCCGATGAAATTTTCGCCGAGGTTAAGCAAGCCGTCGCCGAGGGTTTTAAGGAAATTACTTTGCTTGGGCAAAACGTCAACTCCTATTCGGGCGGCATGAGCTTTGCCGAGCTTTTAAGCGGCGTCGACAAGATTGCGGGCGTCGAGCGGCTTCGCTTCATGACAAGTCACCCAAAGGATTTATCCGACGCGCTGATTGCAACCATTGCCGAGGGCGTGCACATTTGCGAGCATATTCACTTGCCCGTTCAATACGGCTCCGACAAAATCCTTAAGCGCATGAATCGCGTCTACACCGTCGCGGACTATTTGCGGCTTGTCGAAAAGATTCGCGCCGCCATTCCGAACGTGAGCTTGACGACCGATTTGATTGTGGGCTTCCCCGGCGAGACCGACGAAGATTTTGCCGAGACTTTGAACTTTATCCGCGCGGTTGAATTCGACGCGGCGTTTACTTTTATCTACTCCAAACGTAGCGGGACGCCCGCCGCCACTTTCCCCGCGCAGATTGACGACGCCACCAAACATCGCCGCTTGGAGGAGCTTATGGCGGTGCAGAATTCGATAAGCCTGGCGAAGAATCGGGCATTGGAGGGCGCGACGGTCGAAGTTTTAGTCGAGGGCGCGAGTAAGACCGACGAAACAATCTACACGGGGCGGACGCGTTCCAATAAGTTGGTGCTGTTCACACACGGCGACGAACGCGCAGGCGACTTAATCAACGTGAAAATCGCGCAGGCTCAAACTTGGTTGCTGAAAGGCGGGGCGTGATGTTTTACAAAGTTTTCAAAGTGCTGTGTCGGATATGGTTCGGGCTGGTGCTTAGGACGCGTGTCATTGGCGCAGAAAATATCCCCAAAAGCGGCGCGTTTATCTTGGCGGCGAATCACGTCAGTAATTGGGATCCGCCCTTCCTCGGCACGTTTATTGAGCGCGAAGTCTGTTACATGGGCAAGGAGGAGCTGTTCAAGAATCCGATTATGGCGGCGATTTGTCGCGGTCTGCACGTCTTCCCCGTCAAACGCGGTGCCGCCGATAAGACCGCCATTAAAACCGCCGTGAAAATCCTCAAGGACGGCAAATGCTTAGGGATTTTCCCAGAAGGGACGCGCTCGAAGACGGGCAAGCTCGGCAAGGCAGAGGCGGGCGTCAGCTTGATTGCCGCCATGACTAAGGCTCCGATTATCCCCGCCGCCATTGTCAATACCGAAAAGATTTTCTCGTCCGAAGTGAAATTGCCGCGCCTCGCCGTCGTCTACGGTGCGCCGCTACACTTCACAGGCTCCACCAAGGACAGGGACGCTCTCAACGCTTTCGCGCAGTCCGTCATGACCGAAATCACCAAGCTCAAGGACGACGCGGCTTAATCCCGTCAAAACGGCGATATTTTTTTCAAAAATCTGCGTGGCGGAATTGACAAAAAAAACCAACTATTATAATCCCAAGGAGAAGTTAAAATTTTTTCAAGGGAGATGATAGCTAATGGCACAGACAACGATTAGGACAGCGAGGTCAAGTTGGACGGGCACGGCGGCGGCTGATAAGGTTTACATCAACAACGCCAACAAAGTTCGTGTCAACACGGGCGCGGGCAACGATTCAGTCTTAAGCGTTTACGGCGACTCGGTCTCAATCGACGGCGGCGCGGGCAAGGACACGCTGGTTACAGGTTTCGGTAACTATAATTCAGTAATTGGCGGCGCGGGCGACGATTACATCGAGAACAGTTTGGGCGACCGTTGCACGCTTAGCGGCGGAGCAGGTAACGACAGCATTTGGAATTCGGGCGATTCTGTTAAGATAGACGCGGGCGACGGTAACGATTCTGTCTACGTCTACAGCGACTACACGACGATAAACGGCGGCAAGGGCAATGATACCATTTCGCTCAACAGCGCGGCGTATCACAACGTGATTCAATATGTGGCGGGCGGCGGCAATGATACGATATTGAACTGGGGCGCGACAGATACGCTCAGCATCACGGGCGGCTCCTATACGCGCTCAACCGTCGGCAATGATGTCGTGGTTGGCGTGGGCAACGACTCAATCACCATTAAAAATGCCAAAGGCAAGACGATTAACATTAAGGGCACACAGGGTGGCGGCGGCTCCTCCACGACGATTAGTGGCGGCAAGAACATCAGCAACAGCAAGAACTTTACGATTTTGTCCGGCACCAGCTCCAACGATACCGTAAAGAACACGGGCACCAGCGTCCGAATCAGCGTGGGCGCAGGCAACGATTCTATCTACACCACCAAGCTCGCAACGATTGACGCGGGCGCGGGTGACGATACCATTCAAAACCTCAGTGCCTATTCTTCGATACGCGGCGGCGCGGGTAACGATTATATCTACAGCAAAGCGGGCGGCGCGTTCATCTACGGCGACGCGGGTAACGATACGATTTACGTCAGCGGACAAGGCAATTATATCCTCGGCGGCGCGGATAACGATTATATCAGCGTAACAGGCTCAGGCAATCGCATTCACGGCGAAGACGGCAACGATACCATAAACGTCGCCTCGTCTGCGGCGGCTGTCACAATCAGCGGCGGCAAAGGCAATGATTTGATAAAAAGCAACAACGGCGTGGACAGAACGTTCCTCTATGCTTCGGGCGACGGCAATGACACTATCGAAAACTACAAAGGCGGCACGATAAGCATAACTGGCGCAAAGTATACGCGCTCGACTGTCGGCTCGGATGTCGTCCTCAAAGTCGGAAGCGGTTCAATCACCGTCAAGGACGGCAAGAATAAAACAATCACCGTCAAAGGCACTTTAGCCGGCGGCGGCTCCTCCACGACGATTGGTGGCAACGTCGGCTCAACTCTCAAGAACACCCTCTCGAACAAGACGATTTACGGCACAAGCTATGCCGATTCGATTTATAATTCCTCTTCGGGCAACAAGGTCACAATCAGCACGGGCGCGGGCAATGACACTATCACCAATTACGGCGACACGGTTTCAATCGACGCCGGCGCGGGTAACGATTCAATCTACAGCTACAGCTACTATTCGACGATAAACGGCGGCACCGGCAACGATATAATCTCGCTCAGCACCTCCGGTCACCACAATGTGATTCAATACGCATCTGGCGGCGGCAACGATGTCCTATACAACCTCGGCGCGACGGATTCTATCAGCATAACGGGCGGCACTTATACGCGTTCGACCGTCGGCTCTGATGTCGTCCTCGGCGTGGGCAACGGCTCCATTACCGTCAATGGCGGCGCAACCAAGACCGTCAACGTTATCGGCTCTCTCGAAGGCGGCAACGTCGGCGTGACGATTGACAACACCCTCTCGAACAGAACATTGACGGGAACAAGTTACGCCGATTCAATCAGGAATTCGGGCACCAAAGTTAAAATTTATGGCTATGAAGGTAATGATGAATTGCTCAGCTACAATGACAGCGTGACAACAGACGGCGGCGCGGGCAACGATACTTTAATCAGCACAGGTGAACGCTCCTCGTTATCGGGCGGCGCGGGTAGTGATGATATTAGAGCTTTGGGCAACTACGCCACGGCACACGGCGGCGACGGCGATGATAAACTTCAGACCGACAGCAACTATTCATTCCTCAGCGGCGAGGCAGGCAACGACTACATCATCAATACCGGCGGTTACGGTACCATTTATGGCGGCGCAGGCAATGACAGACTCAACAACTACTCCGGCAGTGGCTATGCTACAGGTAAGAATAATTTAATTGATATGGGCGCGGGCAATGATTTGGTAAGCCTCAGCGGTTACTCTCCGACCGTTACCACAAGCAACACGATAATTGGCGGCGCAGGCAACGATACTTTTTACAGCTACGGGACAAAAAATCTTTACAAGTACACAGCGGGCGACGGCAACGATGTCCTCTATAACCTCGGCGCGACGGACTCTATCAGCATCACGGGAGCAAAGTATACGCGTTCAACAGTCGGCTCGGATGTAGTCCTCGGCGTGGGCACAGGCTCCATTACCGTCAAGAACGGCAAAACTAAGACCGTCAACGTTATTCCTCCTGTTCCTTTAACTGTAGAGCCGAATATTCCGACCAATGCCTACACTTACAACGGACACAGTTACAAAATTTATCAGGGCTATTCCTCTATGACGTGGGCACAGGCAAAAGCCTATTGCGAATCGCTCGGCGGTCATCTGGCGGTTATCAACAACGCCGCAGAGAATACCGCGCTTTACAGCTACATGAAGAGTCAAGGTTACGATTCGGCTTATTTCGGCTTGAGCGACGCGGCGCAAGAGGGCACGTGGACTTGGATCAACGGCGATTCTTCAACCTACAGGAATTGGGCGAGCGGCGAGCCCAGCAACGGTAATAACGCCGATAAGCCCGAAAACTACGCCATGTTCTACTGGCAGTTCACGGACGGTAAATGGAACGACGGCGACTTTAACGATTACGGTACTGATAATGGCGGCAAGGCTTTCCTCTGCGAATGGGATACCGTCACGACGAGCGGTGGCAATGTCGGTGTGACGATTAACAACACCCTCTCAAGCAGAACGCTCACCGGCACCGCTTACGCAGACTCAATCAGGAATTCGGGCACCAACGTCACGATAAACGCGCTCGACGGCAACGATTTCATTTACTCAAGCAACGACCGCTATGGCGGAGCTTATGTGACAATCAACGCGGGCGACGGCAACGATACCATTGCGGGGCGTTTCGGCGATTCGTCCATATCGGGCGGCGCGGGAGCCGATTTGGTCAGCATGACGGGCGATGTCGACAGAGCAACCGTAAACGCGGGCACGGGCAACGATACAATTTATTCCGATAACGGCGACGGCAGAAATATTTTCCTCTACGCGGACGGCGACGGCAACGACGTCCTGTACAATATCGGCTCAGGCGACACCATAAGCATAACGGGCGGCACTTACACGCGCTCGACTGTCGGCTCCGATGTCGTCCTTACTGTCGGCAACGGCTCCATTACAGTTAAGGACAGCAAGAACAAAAGCTTTAGCGTTGTTCCCATTCCGACTGTCGCGCCTGTTCCGACTGTCCAGCCCGTCACGCTTCCTTCGGACAATGTCGTCTACGGCACGAGCGGCAACGACTACATAAGCGTTTCAATCGCCGGGGCTGTGGTCTACGCTTACGGCGGCAACGATACCGTTTACAACAGCGGACACAACGACGTGACGATTTACGGTGGCGAAGGCGCAGACAGCATTAAAGTCTGGTACGCCGATAACATGTCCGTTGCGGGCGGAGCGGGTAACGATAAGGTCTCTAGCAGAGGAAACAACTCCATCATCGACGGCGGCGCGGACAACGACATCATCTACAACAGCGGCACGGGTGCTTCCATATCCGGCGGCGACGGTAATGACAGCATCGCGAACTACGGCAATAACGCTCGGATTTTCGTTGGCAACGGCGACGATACCATCTACAATAGCGGCACGGGAGCTTCCATTTCCGGCGACGCGGGCAACGATAGAATCTATTGCGCCGGCTCAAACAACACAATCCTCGCCGGCAACGATAACGATTCGATTTACGTCAGCAGTAACGATAACGGCTTTGTCGACACAGGCGCGGGCAACGACACGATTAAGGCTTCGTACGGCAACAATATTTCAATCAAGGGCGGCGCGGGCAATGATTTCGTAAGTGTGCGCGGCGGCTCGTACGTCATTGCTTACAATTCGGGCGACGGTTCCGATACGGTCGTAGGCTTCGACGGCAACGATACCTTGAAGGTCTACGGCTCCTATACGCGTTCGACCGTCGGCAATGATGTCGTCGTCAACGTCGGCAGCGGCTCAATAACGCTCAAGAACGCCAAGAACACTTCGATTAACATCAGCAACCTTTACGGCTCGGCGGATTTGCTTGACTCGGATAACTTCTTTACAGGCGACACGCGGCTTGATTCCATTGTCGACGCTAAAGCGACGGGCTTCACGGATTTAACGGACGCCTTCCAAGACGTGACGCAACTCGTTAAGCAAAGCACGCTCCTCACCTTCGGCAAGAAATAACCTGCGGCAACGTGACGTTGCATCTTGTAAGAAAAAATTAGCCCTCCGATTTGGAGGGTTTTTTTATTCGGTATACGGTTCGTTGACGGGTTCGCCCCGCATTGTGTCGTATGGGGTGGTGACGCGGCGTTGCGTGCCCGCGAAGAGCATTTCGGTCAACTGAGCGGCGGCTTCGGGTTCCATTTTGGATAGAATCTGCGCCACGGAGTCCTCGCTCATGCGTTGGAAGATTAGGACTGTCGTATCCCAATCGACGTTGATTAGGGCATTGGCGGCGGCTTCGGGCTTCATGTTCTCGTAAATACGTGCAAGCCTCGTGACGCGTTTTTTCTCCTCAGCCTCGCGCTTGAGACGTTGCTCCTCGATTGCCTTCCTGTCGATTTTGACTTCCGTCGGTTTCTCGGCGGGCTTGGGCTTTTCGGGTTCAACGGGGGTATCTTCGGGCGTTTCCGATTCGGCTTCGGGTTTTGATTCTTCCTTGGGCGGCCACTCCACGCCTTCGGGCACCTCGAAATATTTGCCGTTGCCGACATAGGGCAGTCGATACAAGCCCAGCTCCTTGTTAATCATGGCGACATCTTCCGTGCTAAGTTTGCCGGTTTTAACCGCCCAGGCGAAACCGCCCACAACCGCAATAATCAGCACCAGCAAGCCCAAAATGACGTTCCTAATCGTGCGCAAGACGGACGGCTTTTCCTCAGGTTCGGGCGGAGTCTCTTCGGGGGCGTCGGGAGTATCGTCCGCAGGCTTATCGGCGTCCGAGGTCTTATCGGCGTCCAAAGCTTTATTGTCGTCCGAGGCGTCGCCGTTTAATTTCTTGCTATCGGTCGCTTCGTTGTTATCGCTCAAGAAAATCACCTTGCCAAAAATTTTTCTGCTGATTGATTCTTGCGCCGCCGCGATTTTCCTGCCGCCGTGATAAAATATTTGCGAGGTGACAAATCATGACGGGTTGCGAGTTATGTCCGAGGCGTTGCGGCGTTGACCGCGTGAATCGTTTGGGCTATTGCCGAGCCGATAAAAATTTGCGCGTGGCATTGGTGAGCCTGCATAAATGGGAGGAGCCGTGCTTGGTCGGCGAGGGCGGCGCGGGTACGATTTTCTTTGCCAACTGCAACTTGCGGTGCGTCTACTGCCAAAACTTTTCAATCAGTCAAGGGGGCTTCGGCGCGACGGTATCGACGGAACGGCTGGCGGAGATTTTTTTGGAGCAACAGGGGCGCGGCGCGGCTAACGTGGAATTGGTGACGCCGACGCACTACACCGAGCCAATCTGCGCGGCGATAGACTTAGCCAAAGCACGCGGGCTGACCTTGCCGATAGTGTGGAACTCCAACGCTTACGAGTTGCCTGAGACTTTGGAACACCTGCGCGGACGCGTCGATATATTTCTGCCCGATTTGAAGTACTTCGACGACGACCCCGCCCGCACTTTTTCCGACGCCCAAAATTATTTTGCCGTTGCCTCCGCCGCTATCAAGAAGATGTTTGAACTTGTCGGCTCCGCGCAGATTCACGGCGGCTTGATGACTCGCGGGATTATCGTGCGCCATTTGGTATTGCCCGGTTATCGCCGCGACGCCATGAAGATTATCGATTGGCTTCATGAAACTTTCGGCGACGCGATTTTTATCAGCCTCATGAATCAATACACGCCCGTCCACCGCGCAGGCGATTACAAAAAAATTAGCCGCCCGCTCACGACTTTTGAATATCAATCGGTCGTGGAGCACGCGGCTGGTATCGGCGTTGTGAATTGCTACGTTCAAACGGGCAAGACCGCCGATAAAGCTTTTATCCCGAACTTTAACTTGGACGGGGTTTTAAACGTTTAAGCGCGGCGACTGACTTTAAGTTGTCATGACGATTCGGCGCGTCCGCAGGATGCAACGTCACGTCGCGAATTGCTACATTCAAACGGGCAAGACTGCCGATAAAGCTTTTATCCCGAACTTTAACTTGGACGGGGTGTCAGGCTAAGAAGTTCGCGACGTTGACGAATTCGAGACCGAGAGCCTCCGCGACATTTTTATTGGTGAGCTTGCCGTCAACGGTGTTAAGCCCCTTGGCAAGCCCCGCGTCCGCTTTGCAAGCCGCCTTCCAACCCTCGCCGGCAATCTTGAGCGCGTAGGGCAAAGTGGCGTTCGTCAAAGCAAGCGTGGACGTGCGGGCAACCGCGCCGGGGATATTGGCAACGCTGTAGTGAATGACGCCGTGCTTAACAAACGTGGGGTCGCTGTGCGTGGTGACGTGGTCGCAAGTGGCAATGGAGCCGCCCTGGTCAATCGCCACGTCGATAATCACGGAGCCGCGCTTCATAGTCTTAACCATGTCCTCCGTAACGAGCTGAGGCGTCTTCGCGCCGGGGATAAGTACCGCGCCGACGAGCAAATCGGCTTGCTTAACCCATTGCGCAATGTTGTAGCTGTTGCTCATGACGGTGCAGACCTTGCCGCCGAAAATGTCATCAAGGTAGCGGAGCCGCTCAATCGACAGGTCAATAATCGTGACACGCGCCCGCATACCCAGGGCAATCTTCGCGGCATTGGTGCCGACCACGCCGCCGCCGATTATGACGACTTGCCCCGCCGCCACGCCGCTCACGCCGCCGAGCAATATCCCGCTGCCGCCGTATTGACTTTCCAAAAATTGTGCGCCGAGTTGAATTGACATGCGCCCCGCAATTTCGCTCATGGGTGCAAGCAAAGGCAAGCTCCGCCCGTCACGACCGACGACTGTCTCGTAAGCTATGCCCGTGACTTTCTTGTCGAGCAATGCCTTCGTAAGCGCGGGTTCGGGCGCGAGGTGCAAGTATGTGAACAAAATTTGCCCCGCGTGGAACAGCTCATATTCCGGCTCCAACGGTTCCTTGACCTTGACAATCATCTCTGCCGCGTCGAAGATTTGTTTCTTGTCCGCGATAAGCTCCGCGCCGACCGCCGAATAATCCTCATCGGTGAAGCCCGACCCTATGCCCGCGCCCGTCTCAATCAAGACTTTGTGCCCCGCCTTGACCAGAGCATCTGCGCCCGCCGGCGTCAAGCCTACGCGATTCTCGTTGTTCTTAATTTCCTTCGATACGCCGATAATCATAAAGTTTGCCTCCCTGAAATTTTTTTGGCGATTAAATGATACACCCGCGAAAATTTTAAATCAAGCGGACTTAAGCGCGATAACGGCGGCAATTCTGCCCGTGCGGGCAACGTGACGTTGCATCCGGTTAGGTTAGCTCTTCAGCGCGATAACGGCGGCGATTCTGCCCGTGCGGTCGAGACCGTGACTCTGCGCGGCGCGATAGGAATAATACCACGTATTTTCGCAACAAGTGCATTTGCCCGCCACGTCGATATTTTCTTCGGGGACACCCGCCTCCGTAAGCTGAACGACATTAGTCCGCCACAAATCCAGATAAGTCTTGCCGTCGCGCTCAAGCAAAAGCTCGGTGTGATTGTCGGGGAAAGCCGCCTTGCACTTGTCGACGACCTCCGCGCCGACAGCATAGCAACAAGCCCCGATTGACGGCGCGATACCAATCAGACAATCCTGCGGACGCGTGCCGAATTCATCGCCCATCTTGCGCAAAGTTTTGGCGGCGATTTTATTGAGAGTGCCCTTCCAACCGCCGTGCGCCAAGCCTACCGCGCAGTTTTCCACGTCGACGAAAAAAATCGGGACGCAATCGGCGAAACAGAGCATGAGCGGCAAGTCGGGCGTGTCGGTGATAAGGGCGTCGGTTTCGGGGATTGAATCGGCGTAGTTATTGCAACCGCAACCGCGACAATTCTCGTCGACGCGAACGACCCGCGTGCCGTGCACTTGATTGGGCGTGACAATATCCGCCAAGTTGAAGCCCAGGGATTGGATAAACCGCTTGCGATTGGCGATAACGTCTTGCGGTTCGTCGCCGACGTGGAGCGCGAGGTTTAAGCTGTCGTAGGGCGGCTTGCTGACGCCACCCGTGCGCGTGGACACGGCATGAGTAACCAAATCGTTCGGGAAGGCAGAAAATTTGCCGTGCCAAAGATTATTTTCTGTGCGTTTCAAGAAATAGCTCATAAAAGCCTCCTTTTAGGAATTAGGAATTAGGAATTAGGAATTAGGGATTAGGGACAACGTGACGTTGCATCGTTAAAAGGGAGGCGTCACCTGTTGGCTTTGCGGAAACGATTCATGAAGTCGGCAAGAGCCGCCGCGCCCTCAATCGGCATGGCGTTGTAAATGGAAGCCCGCATTCCGCCAACCGAACGGTGCCCCTTAACGCCGCTGAGGTCATGCTCCAGAGCCTCGGCGACGAATTTCTTTTCAAGCTCGTCATTGGGCAGACGAAAAGTCACGTTCATAAAGGAGCGCGAATCGGGTTCGGCGTGCCCGCGATAAAAACCGTCGGAACTGTCAATGGCGTCGTAGAGGAGCTTAGCCTTAATCGAATTGCGACGCGCCATTTCCTCCAAGCCGCCGTTATTTTTAATCCACGCGGCGACCTTGCCGACCATGTAAATGCTGAACGCGGGCGGCGTATTGTAAAGCGAATTCTTTTTATAAAACGTTTCGTAGCGGAGCATGGTCGGAAGTATTTCGGGGCTTTTTTCGAGGAGCGAGCGACGAGCCACGACAATCACGACGCCTGCCGGACCGAGATTTTTTTGAACACCGGCGTAAATCAGCGAGAAACGACTAAAATCTAGCGGGCGGCTTAGCATATCGCTGGACATGTCGGCGAAGAGCGGGACGTTGCCGCTGTCGGGTATGTAGTGAAATTCCGTGCCGTAAATCGTATTGTTATAGCAAACGTGCAGATAAGCGGCGTTCGGGTGAATGCGAATTTCGTCTTGGCGCGGGACGCGGCGAAAGTTTTCCTCCTTGGTCGAGGCGGCAATCTTGGCGACTTCGAGGATAGCGGCTTCGCGATAGGCATTGCTTGAGAAAACGCCGCTGATAACGTAGGAGCCGGGGCGTTCCTTTGTGGCGAAGTTCAACGGAATCATGGCGAATTGGAGCGACGCGCCGCCTTGAATAAACAGCACTTCGTAATCGTCGTCGAGATCCATCAGGTTCAGAATGTCAGCCTTTGCTTGATTGTGAACGCGCTCATAGGCTTTGGCGCGGTGACTGATTTCAAGTATCGACATGCCCGTATCGTTGAAGTCGAGGAATTCGGCTTGAGCCTCCTTGAGCACTTCGAGCGGCAACGTCGCCGGACCGGGGTTAAAATTATAAATGCGTTTCATCGTATCTCCTCCAAAAATTTTATCTAAGGTTGATTCTTTGCAAAGCGGCGTTCCCCTGCAAAGAAATTTGACGTTGCGGCGTTGTAATGTTAAAGTTAGACGATTAAGCAACGGGAGGTTTGGAATTTTGAGCGAGGAGACAATGACGCCCGCCGAATTGGTGGAGCGCACGACGATAGCGGACGTGTACCGCGCAGATAAGCAGCTGGCGGGCACGGTCAAAAAGACGCGGCTCATAGCGAGCGATTTTTTTTCGGAACTCAGCGGCAATGAGGTCTTCCTCAAGCCCGAAAACATGCAACACACCGGCGCATTCAAGCTGCGCGGAGCCTATAACAAAATCAGCCACTTAAGCGAGGAGGAGCGTCAGCGCGGAGTAATCACGGCTTCGGCGGGCAATCACGCGCAGGGCGTAGCGTTCGCGGCGCAGAAGCTCGGCGTCAAGGCGGTAATCTGTATGCCCGCAACCACGCCGATTTTAAAGGTCGAGGCTACCAAAGCTTACGGCGCGGAGGTCGTCCTCTACGGCGACGGTTTCGACGACGCCTATAAACACAGCCTGGAACTTCAACAGCAACACGGCTACGTTTACGTGCATCCGTTCAACGATTTGGAAGTCCTGCTCGGTCAAGGCACCACGGCTCTGGAGATTATCAACGAGCTTAAGGACGTGGACGCGATTTTGGTACCGATTGGCGGCGGCGGCTTCGCAAGCGGCGTGGCATTGGCTACCAAGGTCGTCAGCCCGCAAGTTAAAGTTATCGGCGTGGAGCCGGAAAACGCGGCTTGCATGAAGGCGGCTCTCGACGCGGGCGAAATCGTCACGCTCAACAGCTCCGACACCGTTGCCGACGGTTGCGCGGTCAAGACGGCGGGCGATTTGACGTTCGCCTTTTGCCAAAAATATCTCGACGAAATCATCACCGTCAACGAAATGGAAATCATGAGCGCGTTGCTGTTCCTGATTGAAAAGCACAAGCTGATAGCCGAGGGCGCGGGCGTCTTAAGTTTGGCGGCGTTGAGCAAGCTCCCGTTCAAGGGAAAAAAGGTCGTGGCGATAGTAAGCGGTGGCAACATCGACATTTCGACGTTGAGTGCGCTTATCGACAAGGCGTTAATCGTGCGCGGGCGAATCTTCTGCTTCGGCGTGCTGCTTGCCGATAAGCCCGGCGAACTTTTGAACGTGTCGCGGATATTGACGGAGGAAAATGCCAACGTCATTAAGCTGGAGCACGACCAGGCGCGGGTGACCGACAGCTTTAAAAAAGTCGTGCTGGAGGTTACGGTCGAGACGCACAATCAGGCGCATATCGACAGGATAGTTGCCGCGTTGAATCGTCACGGCTACGAGATAGAAAAAATCGACCTGCTCAGATAAAATGCGAATCATAACGGGCAGGGCAAAGGGCTTGCGATTGAAGACGCCGGCGGGATTATCGACGCGCCCGACTTCCGACCGCGTAAAGGAATCGCTGTTCAGTATCTTAAGCGGGCTGATAAACTTCGCGGAGGTTGAGGCGGTGCTGGACATCTTCGCGGGGACGGGAGCTTTGGGCTTGGAGGCGGTATCACGAGGCGCGGCGGCGGCAACGTTCATAGATTCGGCGACGACGGCGATAATCGGCGACAACATAGCGCGGGCAAAGTTCGAGGGCTGTCGGAATCTGCGCGGAGACTTTGAACGCATAATGCGGCGGCTGGCTAAGGAGGGCGCGGCGTTCGATTTAATCTTCAGCGACCCGCCGTATTCGCGAGGCTTGGCGCAAAGGTCGTTGGCGTTGGCGGCGGAACTTGGCTTGCTGAAGTCGGGCGGCTTAATGATTGTCGAGCACGGCGCGGACGAAACTTTATCCGGCGGCTTTGAACTTATCCGCGCAATTACTTACGGCAACACGACGGCGATTAAAATTTTTAAGGGGACTTGACGGCATGAAAAAGGCACTGTGCACGGGGAGCTTCGACCCCGTAACGAACGGGCATATAAATATCTTCGAGCGGGCGGCGCGGCTTGTCGACGAGCTGACGGTTTGCGTGTTCGTCAACGAGACCAAAAAATATCTGTTCAGCATGGAGGAGCGCGTAGACTTATTGCGCGAGGCAACGGTACACATCGACAACTTGACGGTGGACTCATACAACGGGCTGACCGCCGACTACATGAAGCAACACGACATCAACGTAATAATTCGCGGGTTGCGTTCGGCGACGGATTTTGAATACGAAGTGAACAAGGCGCAAATGATGCGGCACCTCGTCCCGACGGCGGACACGATATTTTTATTGACAGCCCCCGAATTTTTGTTTATAAGTTCTTCGGGAGTGCGGGAGCTGGCGCATTTCGGCGGTAACGTACACGGCTTGGTACCGGAGTGCGTGGAATTCGCTCTGCAAGAGAAATTCCCAAATCCTAATTCCTAATTCCCAAATCCTAATTCCTAAGAGGGGATGGTTATGGCAGTAAGGGACACGTTAAACAAGATAGAAGACCTGGTGGCAGGTGCGCCGCATTTGCCGCTCACGAACAAAACAATAATCTCGGAAGAATATCTGATACATTTGGTGGAAGAATTGCGCAAGGATTTGCCGCAGGAACTGGAACACGCAACCGAGGTCATGAAGGAGCGCGAAAATATCCTTAAAAACGCGCAGGCAGAGGCGGACAACATCATCAAGCAGGCACGCCTGGAGGCGGAGCGGCTCGTCGACGAAAACGACATCGTAATCAAGGCGCGGGAAAAGTCGCGAATGGTTTTAAGCCAGGCTCAGCAACAGGAAGCCGAGATAATGGAGCGGACGCGTCAAAATTCCAAGCAACTGCAGGACGACGCCGACCGCTACGCCAATCAAGTCTTCGACCAGCTGATAGCGCACGTGGGCAATACCTTCCAAGGTTTTCAGCAGGCACAGGCAGGACTTGAACACGCCAGGCAAATCCTTCAGCAGGCAAAGATAAGCATGAACCAGCAGGCGGCTCAGCAAGCTTACGCGCAAAATTACGGGCAGGGCAATTACAATCCGGCTTACGACCCGAATCAGCAATATGACCGGCCTCAATACGACCAACAACAATACAATCAGCAACAATATCCTCAAGAACAAAATTAACATCGGGCGGAGTCGCAAGGCTCCGCTTTTTGTTGCATATGGAAAAGTTTCCTGTTATCATTGACAAAAAAGGAGGCTTGGCAATGTCCGATTTTAAATGTTTTATCAAATTGCGCGATTGCTTTCAGAACGGCTATACCCTCCCGCAATTTTGCATCGACAACGGAATAAAAAGACCGCTCTTCCTCGCCAGAAAAAAAGATACGCAGTTTATCTGGAATGTGCACGTGCAATTTTCCACAGACAAAAGATTGACGCCGCAATTTTGCCTGCTCGACTTGGCGACGTCCGAAGTAGACTTTTCAGCATACGCCGCAGTACCGCCTCTGAAAACTCAAATGTTTTCCAAGGAATTGGTGTCGCGTTGCGATAAGCTTTTTTTTCTCTCGTCCGACAAAGACCGCTTCAAAATGACCAAGACAATTTATCTGGACGACTTGACCGATTATTTTGTCCGCAAAACATATTTTGAACTACCGTTGCTAAGCTTCCTTAAACGTTACCCAAAAGTTAAATTGTTCGTGACGAATGTCCCATATCTGCGACTAAAAAGGAGTGTGTCGACGTTTACCGACAGGATGTTGTCCTTGTTGCTCAATGTCGAGGACGAATTGCCCGATACTCTGCGCCAAATAAAAGACGGCAAGCGTTTGACGGCGTATCAGCCCGACCGCTACCAAAATCGAATCTGGTTTGTCGGCACGTGTCACCAATACGGCATCAATGTACCTTGCGACAAAACTATCGAATCCTACTTGCAGAAGATGCTTAACGAGGCGAATTTGCCCTGGCGCGTCGAAAGTGAGGCGCAATTTTTTTTCGATCATAAAGTTGATTTTTTCCTTAAGCTCAACGAATTGGAGCCTGCGCCCGGCGATATAATATTTGTTTGGCTCGACAATATGCTGTCCGACGCGTTGCCGTTTTTTGACATCGGCAACATCCTTATCGGAGGAAAAGCCTACAGGAAGCTGTTGTCGGTAAAGGAGCACGGCACCGAGTTGCTTTTCAATCTGATGGCGGAAAATACTTTCAAGTTCCTGATGGAAAATAATTTTTTCCGCGATATGGAATTCGAGTATTGCGGAGTGACGCCGCCGCCGATGCGTTACGGCATTCCGTTGCCCTTCGAGCATTGGGAGGCAAATCGACTGCAGGAATTGCCGCCGCCGATAAAAACGCCTTTCACGCCGCCGCCGTCGGTAGTTGCGGCATTCGCCAGAGCGGAGTTGCCGGACGAAGAGGAACCCGACGAATCCGATAATGCAGAGGCTGACGTTCAATCACCCGTCGAAACCGATAATGCAGAGGCTGACGTTCAATCACCCGTCGAAACCGATAATGCAGAGCTTGACGTTCAATCACCCG